>Ga0070749_10000944_pt1 | contig 19675 bp, 17 predicted proteins | sample VirMetDEL_Nov_18_FD_75180 | JGI IMG/M metagenome (GOLD analysis project Ga0070749, IMG submission 75180) | Aqueous microbial communities from the Delaware River and Bay under freshwater to marine salinity gradient to study organic matter... | ecosystem: Environmental > Aquatic > Marine >...
CTGACTGATATAGGGGGGATCCTGGACAAGTCCAGGACCCCCCCGAGTCGATAAGTGGTGGCGCGAAATTAATTCGCTTAGGAACATGGGTCCCCCGACTCGGTGAGCGGCGGCGCGCTGGGGTTTAGTTTCCGAAATTTGAATTATAAAGTCAGCAAATTCTCATCCATTAAGTCGTTTCTTACCAAATAAGAAGATGAATGTCGCACAGTATATGGTGAGGTGCCGTGATCACCTCTACTTGTCTCTGGACAAGACTCCGTACCTCACGATGGCGAATCCCGACTTTGTCGAGCTTCTTTGTGCTGTGCACGAGCTTCAGTTCGGTCCCGTGTACAATGATTTCTTTCGCGCTGCGGTGGAGCCTTATCTGTACGTCGAGACTTGCCGCGAGTGTGTGATGGAGGCTCTGCATCGCTTCTGCTGGATCAACGTTTCGTACCCCGTCGGCTGTTCTCGTAACCACATTCACGGCCTTGGCTGGATTGACGGACACAATGGTCAGCCCAGTTTGGTGATCACTCCAGAGCAGCGCGAGCGCTATGCGCAGGGTGTGGGCGAGTCCTGCCCGCCTTGGTTTCGCAACGGCGGCCGCGGCGTTCTGGACGCCTACTGGAAGCGTTTGATTTTTTAAAATTAAATGGAGTGTATAAATTAAAATGAGCAAGCGGAAGGCGAAGCGTGAGCTTAAGAAGGCACGCAAGACGGGTTCTCGTCGTGAACGCAAAACTTATACGAAGACATTGAAGTCCTTTAATGTGGAGGCAGGAGCTGCAAAGATTGCTCAATTTTTCGGTCGAGATGATGCGCGTGATCGTGCGGTTTTAAATGTTGAGACGCGTCGTATTGAGCAAAAGAAGAAGCAGGGACTTGAGCGTCGTGCGGCGGCAAGTTTGCCTCTTCCTCTTGAGCTGAGGCAGAACATTTTCTCTTTCCTAAAAACGGGAACTCCCGTCATCCCTGCTATCCCCAAAAGGAAGAAGTGATGTTTCTTTTAACATCACATGGCCTTCAGGCCTATTATCCACTCCACCCTTATCGATTTGCGGGTTATTTGGACACGTTTGAGCAAGGTGTGCCGTATATGCTTTCGGATGGCGATATTAATCTATCAACGTTTGGAGATATACTTCACAAAGTACGAGGCATCCAGAGTGACTTGATGGTGTTGTACTTTACACTGCGTGTCGTCCGAATGCAGATGAAGTATGAAGACGAGTTTGCTGCCACTTTTGACAATGTTCGTTTGGCTTTGTACTTCTCCTACCGCATGTATCGGTCTTTTCGCGATTTTTGTATCATTGCAAATGTGGAGCACGATTTGCCTGAACTGCCCCATCACAACCGTGAGTCAGACTGGCTGTATGAGCACTATGCAGCGTGGCTGGACATAATGGTAGAAAGTTTGGGAGGATATGCGGAGACGGTGATTGTGCTGCGTAATTGTTTGCTTGATGAGCAGGATTTTAACATCATGCATACTAGCGGTCCTCGTCTTGAGCGACTTATGCAGGAGGCTCAAATTGGGGGAGTGCCAGTTCGGCACATCTTTCGTCCTATTAACTTTGCGACGACTGTGTATCCTACCATTCGCCGCATGGTTTCTCTGGAGCTCCGTATGCGAATGAATGATAAAGGTGAAATGGGTGAAACAAAGATTGCGTCTTGGCAAGACAAGTCTCTTTATGTGACACCGCCGTCTCAAGCGACAATGCTCTTCGCGCGGCGAATTGGCGATCACGTTTGACAGTCTTATATATGTATATATGTATATTTTTAAAATGGATGTTGTACATGAGCGATCTTCTTCTTAAAGACATTTCGGGGAAGGCGTACGGCTCGTCGGCTGAGCGGCAGGCCTACGCAGATGAGCACGGTTTAAAGTTGGTGCAAAACAAGGGTGAGATGCAGGCATACAAAGATGAAGAGAACAAGCGCATTTATGTGGCTCACCGAGGAACGAGTCAAAAGAAGGACATTTCTGCGGACATTGCTTTGCTCTTTGGGCAGGAGAGGTCCCATCCTCGTTTTAAGCGCGCAAAAAAGATGGAGGCCGATTTGGAGCGCCAGTATCCTGGATACGACTTTGTGGTGACGGGTCATTCGCTCGGAGGCACTCTCGCTCAATCTAGCGCAGGTCGCAAGCGTGTGAAGAGTGTAACTACTTTTAACAAAGGAAGCGGCATAATGGATTTGCATCGTCGTCGTTCAAGTAAGCAGACGGATTACGTCAATGTGTATGATCCCGTATCAGCGCTCTCTCTACGGCAGAAGGGTGGCAAGCAGAAGCGGTCACGCAAAATTGCCAAGGGCAAGCACATGCATTCGATCGAGAGTTCATACAGGGGACGCTGAGTTTGAGGTACATCTTTTCTTGTAATTACATATCATGGCGATACATACATCCTCCAATTTCCATGTGGGCATACTGGTTAGCGACCTGATCGCGACAGGCAGGACACAACATGGCCTTCTCTGCTTGGAGTCACAGCTTCAGCTCGTTGCCCGCGGCCAGCAGGTCCTCCGAGACGTCTTCGCCCAGACCCTCCTGGGCTGCAGCCACCTGGCCAGCGAAGTGGGCGACGGCCATCTGGGCTGCAGCGCGAATGGGCATGCCTGCCTTGACGTAGGCCACGCAGAGCTCATCCTCAGTGGCATACTGGGACGGGTCAATCTCCACGTCGGACTTGCGCTGGCGCTTAGGAGCACCTGCGGCGTCGGGGGTCTTGCGCTTGAAGGCGGGGGTCGAGGCGGCAGCGGCATCCTCACCCTCGGCAAAGCCACCACGGGTCTTGGCGGGCGCGCGCTTGCGGGGCTTCTTGACCTCGGCGAGCACCTCCGGCTTGTCGCGGGCCTTGAAGGGGGCGCAGATGCGGAAGTTGAGGTAGAACGCACCCTTGTACATGCCGAACATGTTGGCCAGGAGGGTGACGTTCAGGTTGCTCACATCGCGCGTGTTACCCTCGGCATCGGGGATCGCGCCGTACTTGATGGCCAGCTCGCGCAGCTTGGCCTTGTCCTCGGGGATCTTGGGGTAGAGACGAAGACCCGCGGCAGTCGGCTTGAGATCGAGGTCCGTGGGGACGGATCCGCCGTAGCGCTCCTTGAAATGCGAAGCGCAAGTCTGGCGAAGAATGTTAATCTGGCGGACCAGACGCGCGGCGCAGTTAGATCCGATCATTTCGGAGCCGAGCTCACCCGCGGCATCGCCCAGCTGGACGGTGACAGACTTTGCCTCGTAGACGGCATCAATCTGCTTGCGCAGCTGGCTCTGAATGGCAGAAAGAAGATCCGCAGAGTTAATCACGAGGAAGAAGGCCGGCTCGAAGAGTCCGTACTGCTTATCGTCCTCGGCGAAGCGGGTGGCGATCTGCGAGCCCTCCAGGAAAGCGTCGCAGTGGGCGTGGAAGACCTTGCCGGTGAAAGTAGAACGCTCCATGTTTAGAAGAAAAAGATGTGAGAAGTGCAAAGATTAAACGTTGTGCGCAATAGGTCAAACAGTAGGTCGGCATGATTGGAAAGTAAATTCGAAATAACAGAGCGGAAGGGGTTGGAAGGGCGACAGGGCGTAAGTGGTTTCCAAATTTAAAAACACTTAGCGCTAGATCTTGTGAAGATAAAGATAAAGATGCTGCGTCGATTGAGCGAATTGCGTCAGATCTTATCTAATGCAGCTTTGGATGTTCGAGCGCGTCGCGCTGCGTGTCGCGACTACAACCGCATTGCGGAAGAGTGGGGTCTTCGCCAAGAACCTTGCGCCACGTTTGATCCGTCGGTCAATCGATCGATGCGAGCTACCATTCGAGCCGTACAGCAATCGATGCTTTTAGAGAGAGGCGCTGCAGCTCAGCCTGCCGCCGAGGAAGATGAAGGTGGTGGTGGAGGTGGAGGGGGCGGCGAGGCTTTTGAAGGAGGTGGAGCGGGTGAAGGGGCTGTAAATGACGATGAATTTACCATTCTTAGCATTCGCGATCGCAATGTTTCGGCTGTTGTTTCTGAGCTAGCTAGCGCTCGAGTTCGCGCTATGCGCCAGCGTTTTCAAAATTTGACTCGCAGGGGACGTGAGGCGGGTGTGTTGACTGCGGACAACGATGTTGTGACTCCGATTGCGCGTGATATCTTCACGCTCGCTCTTCGCAGTGCTGGTTTTGGACCTACATTTAGTCCTACCTTAAACGAAGTTCGTGGTATTTTGCGCACGAATGAATTGCGCACAGGAGTGCGGAAGAAGGAGACCTATTTGGATCGTGTACGAGAAATGATTGGTGCTTATCGCGATGCTGGTATTCAGAACGCCCGTCGTATGGGATACGGCGGCGGTATTGGTGCTATCCGTCAGGCGTATGGTTTGACGACGAACGATTTGCGCGAACGTATGAGCCTCGTTCGTGGAGGTAATCCGGAAATTCCAATTCGTGATTACACGGTGCGAGCTCAACTTGGCGTGGAGGCTTCGATTAACATGGACTCACAGACTTTTGCTGGACTTCTCGTCTCGGCCATTGTTCAGCGTCAAGAGATTATACCGGTTGGCCTGGATGCTCGCAGTTTAATGACGATTACTTTTTCTCGTTTTCCATTGATGAACACGACTACGGGAGAGCGTTCTGTGAACACGGTCTTTACTCCCTCCGTCGCTGTGGGAAACTTGATGCTACTTGGAGGCGGCGAGGGGATGGGGGCAGGTGCTCCAGGTCCTGGCAATCCTTCTGAGCTTGAGCAGGCCTTGGCGATCGCTCTCGATGAGGTGCAGCAAAGTGCGATTAAAGCTGACTGGGAATCGATGATTGACGGCTTTACTTTTTATGTGCAGGTCATGCCTTTTCCTGCGGCAAATGGCTGGACACCCAAATTGGAGGCGGAGCAGTACTTCATCAAGGGTACAGTGCGCGAGATTCCCCCATCTGTGTACATTTCCCACGCAATTTGTATTCCGGTCGCCATCCTTACTGCAGCTTGTCGCGAGGTGTCGGACGACGGATCGATTATGACGCATCCGTATGTGACGATTGATTTAGACGACGAGGATTGCGTAGTGTTCGACAGCCGGAATTTGGACCGGAAGAACTACTATACAGAGAAGGTGGACTACTTGCGCGAGATTGCGTTTCGTCTCATTGAGGCGTGCGATTTACAAAACGAGAAGCTGGATATTAACTCGTGCGGTAAATTTGCTTCTTTTCTCGATGTCCAAATTCACGTCCTTTACAAGGAGGCTTGGTGCCGCCGCATGTTCAAGTTTGGCGACGAGGAGTGCAAACGCCACGTCTCTATTCTGATCGAGAACGAGCATGCCTATCCGGTGATGAAGCCGTGGCGTTTGATGGGCAACGGCGAGGAAAAGAAGTGGTGCGATTCATGCCATAGCTGCGTTCCATGGCGCTGGACTTCGGCGCGGATTTGCCACCACCGTCTTCACTGCGATGGTCCTCCGGAAAAGGATCCCGTGGAAGTTGCTCGAAAGTACCAGGGTCGTGAGAATGTACCTCGACGCTTTAAGCCGGTCTATTCCGGCAATGATCGCACCACAATTTCCGCCCCTTTCTGCTTTACTTGCAATGCCTTCTGCATGACCATCAAGGAGGCTCGCAGTGGTAGTGGGGCAGAGGCCGTATCGACGGGCAAGTTTGAGGAGTGTGTTGCTGCAGGGCACAGGATTATGGATGGCGTTAGTATGGGTCAGTGCACGACCTGCAACGAGTGCTTACCGATTGACTGGCCCAATGTGTCGGATGCTCCAGTGGAGACTTTACAGCTCGTGAGCGAGCATCGGTGCTATTTGTCCAAGCCTGAGCTCAAGATTGGAGTGGCAAGCAAGTACTTTGTGTGGGACATTGAGACCGTGACCGTGGACGATGTGCATGTTCCGATTTACATTTACGCTCGCAATCTTTACGATGCTACGCAGAATTACGAGTTTTACGGTATGGATGAGTTTTGTCGCAAGGTGATTTCGGACGAGTTTAAGGAGACGACCTGGATTGCCCACAACTCTGGCGGATTTGACTCTAACTTTGTGCATGCCTGGCTTGAGGACCACGGTGTGATGCATACGCGCATTCCGTCGCCTATGTCCTTGCACCGATCGCTGGAGACGAACGTGGATCATTTTAAGATTCGCTTTATCGACTCATTTAGTTTCTTGCCGATGGGTCTTGCCAAGATTGGCCCCGCTTTTAATTTGCCTGTGAGCAAGGGTGATTTCCCGCACAAGTTCAGCTCTTTTGAGCGTATGGAGTATAGCGGATGCATGCCTCCGTGCGATACGGACGAGGATTGGTACAACTTGAGCGGGATGCGTGCGAGTAGCATGGAGAAGGCGGATTCGTCTCTTGCAAAGTTTAAGGCGTGGCATGCCGAGGAGTCCAGCAAGTATGTACCCCACACCGACAAGCCTTGGGTGTACATGGACCAGCTCAAGTCTTATTGCAAGCTCGACTGCGATGTTTTGGCTGGCGCTCTTTGCTGCCTTCGTGATTCGTTTGTCGACGTGGGTGACGAGCCAGTGACCGGCACGGGTCTCAACGCCTTTAAGCTCTGCTCGGTCGATCCTTTGGCTTACCTGACCATGGCACAAGTTTGCCAGCAACTTTACATCGGAGGACTTTACTCTTCTGGAAGCGGCTTTCGGATTGCTCATGTGCCTCTTCCGGACCGCACGCAGACGCCTAGCAGAGTGCGTTGGCTGATGGACGAGGAGCGTCTACTAGGCCGTTCTATCTGGCGCGCTTCTATGAACATGCGAGAGTGGATTGCTCGTGATGGGATGCCTGTAGACGGATATGCCCTGGTGGGTTCGACGCATCACATTTGGGAGCACTACGACTGCCATGAGCGCGGTTGCCCTGTTTGCACGGATCGTGAGGGGTACAACGACAAGTTTGGCTGCTCGAACCACAAGGTGTTTTTGACGACTCAGCAGCGTCTTCGCGCGCTGTCTTTGATGGGCTACAAAGTGCACGTGCGTTGGTCGCACGAGGATGGCCGCGTTCCCGATGGCGAGGACGATGCGGTGTACAAGTGCATGGCTTACCAACGTCAGAAGAACGACGGAGGATTTTTTGGCGGACGAGTAGAGGTCTTTAAACCTTTGTGGCGGTGCAAGAAGGACGAGAAGATTCAGTATGTCGACGTCGTATCTCTTTACCCTTGGGTGTGCGCCACTCAGAAGATGTGCACGGGCCATCCTACGATCTACGTGGAGCGGCAGATTGATATGGAGCGACTCCTTGACGCAGACCACGATTTGGCCTACTTTGGATTTGTTCACGTGCACGTCAAGGGATGCGAGGATGACTACTTTGGCGGCGTGCCTCGTCGTGATCACGAGAGCGGTCGTCTTGTTTTTGACAACAGCGAGTACAAGGTCGTTTGCTTTATCGACGAGCTCCGCGAGCGCGTGAAGCATGGCTTAACGGTGCTTCGCGCCTACGAGCTGTGGGATTGGTCTGATCCTCAGGAGCATGTCGCGGGCCCGATGGCTGGTTATGTGGCAAATTTCCTGCGCAGCAAAATGGAGTGCAGCGGATGGAAAGCCCTCTGCGGTCGAGAGCCTGAGACGGAGGCGGAGAAGCAGGAGATTTGCAATCATTTGGAGGCTGAGAACTTAGGCCTTTGCAGACCTCGGCCGGATAAGGTTCAAGACAATCCTGGAGGTCGACAGCTGGCAAAGCTACGACTCAACATGCTTTGGGGCAAGTTTGTGCAAACCCCATGCGCGCTGACGATCAAGTTTATTTCCGGCTACGGCGAGTACGCGCAGCTGTGGTTTGACAATCAGGTGGATAAGTCGACCTTGCAGTTCCGACGCATTCGCGATGGCCTGGACATGATGGAGGTGCGCTACGGACATACGAATAGTGCTCGTGCGCCAAGCAATACGCACTACTTTTTGGGTGCTTCTTGCACGGCGCAGGCACGTCTCAAGCTGCAAAGCATGCTTCGCTTTGTGGGTCCCGAGAAAGCTCTGTACTGCGACACGGATTCTGTCGTTTACGTGCAACGTGATGATGACGAGGACGAGGAGCGTGTCAAGACAGGTGAGGCGCTTGGACAGTGGTCTTCGGAGCTGGATGAGGGTGTCTGGGGCGAGGAGTTCATGGCGTTGGCTCCTAAGTGCTACTTGCTGCAGTACAACGAGGCGGGGCGGCTGAAGGAGCGCGAGAGCGGCATTATCAAGGCCAAGGGTGTGACGCTGACGCGTGACAATCTCAAGGTGGTGCATGCGGATAACATGCGCAAGATTATTCTGAACGAGGTTTTCGGTGATGTGACGGGCGACGACAAGTCATTTACGGTTCAGGCGAAGACGTTTAACATTCGCATGGACCACGCTGGAGATCGTAGTATGCAGAACTTGTACGGCAGCAAGATTGTGCGCTGTGTGTATAGCAAGCGCAAGATTGAAGTGGAGGAGGGCGCGGAGGCCCGAGATGTGCATTACATTAATACTGTTCCGTTTTGCTAGTTTAAAATTTGCTGTTTTTGTAAAATGAAGTTTACCTTTGAAGCGCGGGCTGTTGGCAATAAGCCATACAAGTCTTTTTCCGGCAATCTTAAATGTGGTCAGTGCACTGCGGAAAGCGAGACTGGAGCAAGGTGTACAAGGCGGGTGTGCATTGGACGGAAGATGTGCTGGCAACATTCTCGTTCTAATTTGCATTTGAAGGTTGATAAGAGCAGAATTCCTGGCGCTGGCAAAGGCTTGTTTGCGTTTCGTAGTAAAAAGAGGGGCTTAACTGCTCAGCAGTTAGCTAAGCCTATTTTTAAGAAGGGGGAAAACATTGTAAAGTATGAAGGAGAAAACGTGACTCGCCAAAACTTGGATAACCGATATGGAGATTACACTGCTCCTTACGCATTACAAATTGGCAATCAGATTGTGGATGCTGCTTTGGATCGAGGGATTGCTTCGATCGTAAATAGCAAGCCTCCAAGCCAGGCAAACGCCAAATTTACGGAGACAGGGAATGTGAAGGCGATGAAGCCTATCTACGATGGAAGCGAGATCTATGTATATTATGGGCGAGATTACAAATTTGATAAAAATGTGACTACGACTACGAAGTAACAACGACTGTCCTAACATTGATGTCTCCAAAATATTAAAGTATAAAGATGGTCCGTAAGAGTCGCATTCCCAATCCGCCCTCGCATGCACCCCTTCCACCCAGATTCACATCGGAAAACGATCGTTGTCATGGCCTCCTTGCTAATGAAAGTCGCTGTTTCCACCAAGTGTGTCATGCCTCTTCCCGTCTGTGCCGCATTCATGCCATGATCTTTACGTTAAACAATACTCGCATTGTGCCTGTAAACCCCCACCCCATGGACTCTGTGCCGAATGCAAGCGAGTAAATTTTTAACGACGCAGGGGGGCAGAGCCGCCACGGAAAGCAGACACGGGGTTGGTGGAGGCGCGGTTGGCGATGGTAATGTTGGCAGAAGGGGTGCGCTGGTTCTTGCCCAACACGCCGCCCGTCTGGCGGTTCTCGGGGGTAGGCTTGACGAAATCGCGAGACACGCCGCCCGTCATGTTGCGCGCGTACGTCGGGTTGCGGATCGCCAGCGAAGCCTGCTCCGACGGGCCGTCGATGTTGCCGTCGTAGCGGTTGTTGCCGGCGTGGAACTCGATCTGCTTGAACGCCCCCGACTCCGCAGCCAGGTTCGGGTCCAGGTAGGTCGCGGCGCCAGGACGGCGGCCCTGCAGAAGAGCGACACGAGGATCGGACGCCTTCTCTGCGGTACTGAAGATGTCGCCGCTTTGCGATGTGGCCTGTTCGACGCGCGGCTCTTTGGACTGAGTCCGCATGGGAACGGCAATGGCCTGACGCTTGGAGTAGTTGCCGTCAAGACCCATCTGGGTGCGCCGCACGAAATAAGGCGTGGCAGAATAAGCGTTACTAAAGACGGCGGCCGGGTTTGACGAGCGAGCCCCCATGAGATGAAGAAGGTCCTTGACATCCTTGGTATTGCGCATCTGTGCATCCCAATAGGATGAGTTAGAAACGCCGGTATCCTCAGCCTCGGCGGCCAATTGAGAACGAACAGATGATGTCGTACGAGTAAGCGATGACGCGTAAGAAGATGAAGAGTCTGAAGATGAAGAGCCTGAAGAGCCTCCGGATGATCCTCCAGTCGATCTCGCAAGGCTTCTAAGAATTGAAGAAGCGATAGCTGATGGCGCCGAATTTGTTGACGGCGCCGTGCCACGGAATGAAGGATTTGTTAGAGAACTAATTTCGGAGGCAGATCCAGCAGTAGAAGCTCTAGCAGGCGAATTAAAAACTTCACGAAACTCGGTTTTCGTCTCTTCGTCACCATCATCCTCAAAACCATATCTACCCGTAGGACCTCCTCGAGCTGTGAGATAAGATGAGTAAGATTCGGCATCTGAAGTTCTAAACTGGGCTCCAGGAAGCTCTCTGCTTAATTCATTTCTAGCAACTTGTCGAACATCCTGATCAGGATTTATAGCGTCTTCTGCATTTTCGTGCTTAACAATCGTAATATAAACGAAATCGCTATCAGATTTTGTCGCAACGCCGTAAAACGCTCCCGACTGAACATTTCCAGTTTCAGTTCTCTGCCTCTTGGTTGGAACTGCAGCAATCATTACGGTAAATCCTAGATCAATCGCATCCTGCAAAGTAAAAATGGCGGACTCTTCAGGCAGTGGGACATCAGCTGGACCTTGATATTGTGGCACTTCACCGTTCTCTACAGGGGCCTCATTTGTCCGTGTAAAGGCTGGTGCGCTTTCCGCCATGGACATTGGTACGCTTCTCACAATGCTAGTAGCCATCGACATTGCAGATGATGGGTTATTTGCCGCAGATGTCATCGTTGCAGTGTCAGCTTCCTCAGCAGCGGCTCTAGCAGCCTCATCATATGCTCTCTGCAACACGGCCCTGTCCATTTCAGTCTCCTGGCCAAGCTTTTTCTTTTCGTCATAGACCTTCTTCTGCATCGCCAATTTTTCGTTAAGCGCCGCACGATCTTCAGCCATAGCAGAAGAGAGTAAAGAACCACCCTCACCAATCGCCTTTACAGCATATCCTTCGGTAAGAGGATCAAGGCCCTTATCCTTTTGATACTTTGCAAAGAACTGCAAATCTGCAAAATCCTCGGCATCAGCAAAAGGTAGAGGATGGCCAAAGCGATAAAGATTGCTAAGGTTATCAATTCCACCGGTTCCTGAAGTAACATCATGAGGGTGAAGGCGAGCATTGTAGCTGCTAGGATTTAAAATGAAACTGCGCGTCGTCTCCAGACGATTAACGGGGCGGTCAATGAAACCACGATTGTAGACTGTGCCCACAGTGTTTCGCGTAACAATGTCTGGGATAGAGTCATTTTGCCTCGGTATGAGAAATGACTCGCTCGCCACGGACGGCTTGACATTGTCTTTAAAATAGCCTGGAAGATTTGCAGCCCACGCTTGGTCGACAAAATTGCCCTGAACCGAGCTTGACATATTAACATTAATTTACAAACACACACATTTTAAAAACAAACAGTCTAGGACGCGCCTCCTTTGACAAGGTCTTCCTGGTTTTCGATGAACAAAGCAGTATCAAAATTGCGCCTAAAGTTGCCAATGAGATCTGAGGTTGGGTTCATATCTACAGTTAGAAAGTCGTGACGATCATAATCCGTAGCGCTGTGATATACTCGGACAAAGTTGTTGAGATCGATAAGATTTGCAAACTCCTCCCACATAGCCTCTAGCTGACTACGATCAGCAGTTCGCCAAATAAAGAACTGCTGCAAGTTTTGCCGAATAGGCTTCGGCACACCCGTTTTAAAGTTTTGCACCAACATAAAGATGGAGCAGCCAAATCCTTCTCCACCAACGTGGCGATGCCGCAAGCACAAGTTAATAAACGGGTTGCTACGACTTGTGCTGTAAATTTGAGAATGCGAGCAATCATCGATGATGACGAGAGGATATGGCTTAATCATTGGAATGGGTTCACGATAAGCCTCACGTTCTAAGCGGATCTGCTCTACTCCAGTAATATCTTTTCCAGAATTCCACTTGTAAAACATGTCATGGTATTCCATCTCATCTCGATACGTTTCGGCTTCCGCCTCAATCTTCTTTACAATATCGTTAATGCTCGTAAGAATCGTGCCTAGATCCGTGTAGACATCCTCGGGGTCTGCGTTAAGCACCTCAAAACAGGGATTGGACTCGTATGTGGGACTAATAATAAATACGCGCGTAAACGACCCGTACTCCAAGTATCTTTGCGCGAGGAGTACGGCGCCGTTGGTCTTTCCGGAACCTCGTGGACCAAAGAAGGCGGCCAAGGTATGGAGACGAAAGAGTTGTGGGGGATAGTTTGGTGTGGCCACCTTACGAACTGGAATTGCTCGATTCGGCAACGACCTCGCAATGGACTTCTCCTCAATCACCGCATCGACCGACGACGATGGAGCTGATCGCTTTCTGGACTCTCCCCTTGCGGGTGCGGCCTCGCTGCTGCTCATCCAAACTTTGGTCGTGATGATGCTAAGTGCAATGAAGCGTTTGACAATTGTGGTGTTTTATGGCAAGGATGCGGAAGTTCGCTCTTGCAATATGCACTTTGATCCCGTGTGTGAGACCCCCGTGAGCGACAAGCAGTCTTAAACTGTATTTACATCCACACAAATTGACTACCATACTCTTGGGGAGGATTATGCAAGCTCGTTTGCAGGCGCGAGGGATGGAACGTTTGGGCAACACGTGCATGAGACATGTAATCATCTACAACTTGAGAAGGCGCCTGGCGTTTCATGGGCATCATGTCAGGCTCCTCATCTGTCATCATAGCAGCCAGCACGCGTGCAGCCGTATGGCGTGGAAGGGATGAAAGAAATCGAATTTGTTGCTCATCAAGATTCTCCTCCTGTCTAACAGGCCTCGGAGGAATAGGTCGTGATCTCTGTAGCGGCACCGGTGCAGGCATTTGAGTGGGGCGCGGCTCGTACGGCGCCTGTCGATAGCCTCGCTCATTTTCAAAAGGAGCATGGTTGCCAGCACCTGTTCCTGGCAAAGGCGTCTCCTGGCGAGGAGGTACCGATGATCGAAGCTGCTGGAGAGCCGTAGCAGCATCATCATAAGAATCATCTGGAGCGTTTTGCATGTCTTCCCATGCAACATTGTGTTGGCGAGGGAGTTCGGGGGCAGGAGGCATGGTCATTTGGCGAATGTCAACCTCACGAACTGGAGGAATTGCAACAGCAACCTCTTCTTTTGCCTCCATTTTAATTTCTTTGGGTACGGAGTATATATGCGTAGACGATAGCTGAGGTTCTACAGCCGTAGCAATTTTGGAGCTATCCACAGCGGCCTGCTTTTCAATCTGCTCTTTTTCCAATCGACTAGATTCTTCGTCGCGTTCGCGAGCGCGAATTTTGTCTAAAAGTTCTAAAACCTTCTTTTCTTCTTCTTCTTCACGCTTCTTTTTACACTTTTCTCTGGCAATACGTAGTTGCTCTAGTTTCTTATCACTTACGGTGTAAGGTTGCCGAATCTTAACGGGCTTAGGCGACTGTTTGGGCTCTTCCTCGCTCTGCATTGAATTCAGTCTTGAAATAGGCAATCTTCATTACAAAGGCCCAACATTTTCAACTATGACCTCTCGCGGCATTCCGATGGAGGAGGTTCCTGCGGACGCCGAGCCGATTAGCGAGGAGCAGTTTGAGAGACTGCCTGGATACGTGCATGAGTACATGGCAAAGTCGCTAGCTGGTGAGATTCCGCATACATCCAAAGACGAGCTGGCTGAGATACATGCTAATTATTTTAAGCCTCGGGTAGAGGAGGTTATGCAAGAGGGCGAGGAAGTTTCGGGCCTGGGCAAGCGTCCGATTGAGTCCGTCTCAAACAGTCCGCACGATATGCTTGAGAAAATGCTGGAAGAAGACTCTTAAAATGTCGACTCCTACGGAGATCATTCTTTCTCCTGCAGAGAGATATTTGCATTTGAGCAGCGAGTATTCTCGCGATCCGACTCTTAATACCTCCAATTGCATCTTTCGTCTCGCAGCCCCTGTTATCTCGCCTAATGAAAAATATGTCATGTCCATTGGAGTGCACAACGCCTCCATCCCCCACACTTGGTACAACATTTTTGGACGTAATTGGGCTATTTATTTTGGTTATTTAGGAATAACAACTTTGACGGGGGCAATTCCTGACCAGAACTACACTGCAGTATCGCTAGCTAATGCCCTGCAAACTTCTATTAATGCCGCGCTTGTGGCTGCAGGAGGAAGTGCTACATTTACTGTAACGTATAACTCAGATAATAACTTTTACACATTGTCAAATTCGATTGTGGCTGGTACTAATCCTTGGTACTTTGTGTATGTTGCTGACAGCATTTATTACGAGCTTGGCATGAGAGATCTTTACTATCGCCGCGCTTCTGCCGCAGTATCTTCTCTTAACGTTGGAGGAACCGCTTACACGTTTACACCTCTTGCGGCATGTGATCTTTCTGCGTTCCATTCCGTTTATATGAATCTTGTTGGCTATCCTTCTAACTCGCAAGCTTCTTACGCAAATTTGGCGCAAACTTCTGTTCTTGCTCGTATTCCCGTCAAGCAACCTTTTACGGCAATTGAGCAATACGAGCCTCACAACATCACCTATGTTCCTATGCCTGGAGCTTCGCTTTCCGACCTTCAAATCACGTTGACTGGAGATGACGGTCTGCCTTTGGATTTGCACGGCGCAGACTGGACTGCCACACTTCATATAAAGTTTGCTGCTCTTCGCGAGTCTGAGATCTCGAACACATATTTGACTCCGAGCAATCTGATGCAAACTCAGGTGTTTGGTGGAAGACGTGCTATTTAGTCTGTGCGACTGTCTAAACTTTGTTCAAATCATGAACCCTGTTATCTCCCACAAAATGAGCACGCCGTCATTGGCGTTTAATTGGTTAGAAGCATTACAAAAGAAAACAATTAAAAACATCTCTCATCTTGACTTTCTAAGCAAGTATTCCGGATTCCGCACGAACATTGATCAATGCGTGCTCATTTTGCAAGGCCTGCGCTTCACCACGCGTGAGGTGTTTTTAATTCGTGTGCACGGCGCTCTTTATGAGCCATTTGCAGGGCCGCACTATGTGCAAATTGGAGATAATGCACCTTTTTGGGTTCACTCACTTACAGCCTTTCGGCGTGAGTTTTTTGGACTTACCGACAAGCTTTCGTTCGAGAGATCCGTATTTGTCGGCTTATCCGACGGAGAGGTCGTTCGTCTTAAAATCATTCGCCCTTACATCTTCATCCCTCACGAAATCGTCATTCCCGACGGCGCAGTTCTCAAAATTATGAAAAGTCCGACAACCTTCTTCTACGTCAACAATCGCATCATGTTAAAGCACAAAGAAGAAGTTGCCTCTAAAAAGGCCGAGGCGATCGCGCAGCGTGCAGCTGTGCGCGAGCGTGTGCGCAAGCACTTGGTAGGAACCGTGCAGCAGCTTTTCTGCAGCTACACGCGCGATACCCACATCGATGTGGCAAGCGCTGTACAGTGGTTTCGCACGGACATGAAGTACGCTATGGATACTTGTGAGCTTCTTTATCCACACTTGTCTAGAGTACGCCCGGAACGTGATGTTCACGACGCCCTTAATGACATCGCTGGTATTGTAAGGCCGCATGTCGTGCGCACCGCGACCGCTGAAGATCTTTCGGTATTACATCGACACATGTCTTCCGTAGATACGAGTATTACGGATGCTCTACGTTCAGTAAGAGACGCTGGAAGAGTTGAGACTCCAGCCATTTCTGCCGAGGAAGTCGAAAGAAATGTTAGGTCTATGCTTCTCATGGAGGGGTACGATGAAGATGTGGATGCTGCCGACGATGGCGACGACGAGTGATTTTGTAATTATGTACAATGTGTTCAAATGCAAATTATGTACAAAAGACGACAAACGTTTAATAGAAGGCCTGCACAATACCACCCGCCTGGAACGAAAGACGCAGATCATGCAGCACGTAGGTGTCCATGCGAGCGTTAGTCATCAGCGCCTGGTTACAAGGCGAGTTATCAATGAACTCGACCGACGAAAGATTGAGCGACACGGTGTTGTTTCCGAGGTAATGGCCCGAACGAATCGTATCCGAGTTGTTCGAGAAAGTGTCAAGATCAAACCCAAGCATGAACGTCGAATAACGACCCGTGTGCTGACGGTAAGGGTTGAGGTAGTTATCCTTGGACGGGTTCTTCAGCTGGTGGTCCGAACGCTCATCCGCATAGCCAAAGAAGGCCTTGCGAACCGCCTTGCGGAACTTGGCCTGACGATCGCCATACTCAAGAACCGACTCCTCGTAATAAGTGGTAGTTACATCGCCAGTAGCCGCAGCAGCCTTCTGCAGCACATGGTACTGAGTCGACGACGACGTAGGGTCATAAAAGGCCGCAGCAGTAGGAATGCGCGTGGCAACATCAGCATACCCAAGAACCTTGAAGAAGCTAACACCATCGTTAGGACCGCCTTCATCAGTAGGAGTCACACCATTATTGCAATAGCCAGCAAAAGTGGGAAACTTGAAGCTAACCGAATCAGGATTCGGGCACAGCAGCTGCGAGTTAAAGTCGTTGCGAAGATAAAGCTCTCCACCGTAAGTAGTGGCAGTGGTGCCAGACCTCACAATATCCATCTCACGAGGAATGGTGGGGATAATTAGGCCAGAAGCAGAAACAGCCTCGTTACCAACTGCTCCGCGACGAATCTGAAGACCGTTAGGACGCGGCCACTCCAGCTGAGCAGATGACGCAACGATAGAGCCCATCTTCTCGCAAGTGCCATAAAATCCATCCATGTGATGAGCCTTCAGCAACTCCTCCAGAGCCTCGCTGGCAGACTGGATAGGGCTTTGAGGAATAAGCTCGTTGCCAATACGCAGCTGAGCATTGATGCCAGTAGTACCGCTGCCAGGGCCATCCGAAAATCCGATGGTAATACGCCGCAGAGAATCATACTGGAAATCCTCAAGGCCGGCGCCGTTACGGAAAATGTGGTAAATGGCGTTCGCGCTAGAAATCTTGGCAGGAATAATAATACTCTGCCCACCAATCACGTTAAACCTCTGATACATGTTAACGAGAGGCTTGCCCTCACCGGCAGTAACTGCAGAGGTGCCCAGAGTGGACGCATACGCAGGGTCAAGACGGTAAGCCCAACCAGACTGGCAGGGAATCGTGGAAGGATACTGGCGATACGACTGGGTATGAATCGAAATATCACCAGCCGCAGCACGCTCAATAATGGCACGCGCCACATCATCACCAACAACGACCTGCTTGCCAATGTACTCCAGATTACGAATCGTGTACTGAATGGTGGGAGTAACACTCGTATTAACCTTCTTCTGAGCGGCAGAAGTCATAGTTGCATTACCCGCCAGCTGGCCAGCGCCAAAAAAGACTGCAGGGCTAGAGTTTCCAGCACCCTGAGAAGTCTGAATTGCAATATCAGTAGTTCCAGCGGTATAAGCAACAGGAGCCATCTTCTGACCAACTCGCAGAACATTCGTTGCCGAAATGGTAGCCCCTGCAAAAAGACCGCCACCAATGCGCTCCTCAGTGGTAAGAACACCCGAACCCAACTTAGTACCCGCGGTAGGCGCGTTATAACGAGAAAAAGGGGCATCATAAGGACGATCCTCAAGCATACTGGTGGCAGTTCCGTAGTGAGTGATAGGATTCTCAGTTCCATCATTGTCAATCACAGCCTTTGAGACCGCAGTAACAGCACTGGGTAGAACGTCAGCAAAATTAGAAAGAAATCCCTGCGGAAAAACATTGCTGTTATCCGTACCACCGTTAGAGACCACTAGAGACGAAACATCAATCTCCATGACGCGGAAGGCGTTCGCCGCGGTCGCCATGTCCAGCTGGATGTAGCAATTGCCAGGCGCCACAAGCATCGAGGGGAACATCTTCTCCGCCATCGTGCCCAGCACACCCGAAATCAGGGGCAGCTGAATGGCAATATCGCGAGCGCCATCGGTACCACCCGCAGCAGGAGGCACATAAATGTAGTGCTCACCCATCATGGTGTTCGCCAGGTAGCGTGACTTCGCCGAGCGATCGCAGTAATCCGGAATACCCGTCAGATCGTGCAGCCACTCCGCCAGAGCATTGTACTCCGTAATCTCCTCAATCGGCACACCCTGCACGTAAATGCGCATGGCGCGGATCAGAGCGTGAGCGCCGCACGACGAGAAGGCCACATTGTAGCCGCGGTCAGTCGACGAGTTAGTCAGACGCAGAGTAAACGACAGGTACGACTCCAGAGTGTCAATGAAGCTGCCGGGCTGGGCGGTGTCCAGGGTGATGGTCGCCTGGGTGCCCGCGGTCGACTCGGGGTTCTGCGCCTGGGACTTGAACCGACGAGTGTACGCCGGGGTGGCCACGGGCTTCTGCAGACCAAGGTTAATCTCGCGAGGAATCGCGGTCGCGGAAGCAGACTCAGCCATGTTTGACTTTGTGTGTTTTAATGCTTTTGCGATGAAAACCCACTGTATTCGAGAAATTTTACAACTCATCCATTACAAACAGTTATTACATATGGCGCGCCTTCTTGTACGGCAGCGTGGTCATGCCACTGCTGGGCCGCATGCCAGGCGACACGGTCATTCGCGCCTTGACACCGGCGTACTTACGACCAAGGCTCTTGGACTTGGCGTTCATCTTGAGGCCTAGCCTTCCACCGCCAAGCGCTCCGCTCTTCACCGTCTTCTTGCCGAAAAACATTTGATTTGTAGATTTGGACAATACCCGTAGTGTGTGCAAATACGTTCATGGAACAGTAACAATTACAGCTTGCGCATGCGCTTGCGGGCCGAGCCGCCGAGGCTCCTGCCAATCTGCGCACCAGCCTTCGCACCCTCCTTTCCAGCAAGGCGCTGGCCAATCGCTGCACCCACGATGGTGCCAATAGCAGGCATGTGCTGTGCCATTCCGCGGCCCGCACGGCGTCCAAAACGCTCAGCAGGGCCGCCCTTACGGAAGGTGCGCTTGAGGGACTTCTTGGTAGAACGGCCAATACTCTTAAAAGCGCGCGCAGCGCCGCGCATCGACTTAGATACCATCCTGTAGTGAAGAATACGTATTTGTCATACACCTACAGACAATTTTATTAGAACTGTTAAATCATTGCATTCGAATTTTATACGAATAATGCATCATTATGTCAGGAGTTGGAAATACGGCGACGGGCGCCACCATTTTTACCGATAACACGGTGAGTGGTGGCCCCAATGATGTGGCCGTATCGAACTTGGTGGTCGAGCAGGATATGCGCGTGGACGGCAACTTTGAGGTCGGCACGTTTACCATTGATGACTTGACGGTCAATAATGATCTGAACGTCACGGACGATCTTACGGTGGGAGGCAACGTCCAGGCCGATTATGTGGAGACGACAAATGACATTAATTGCCACGGAAGCCTTTTTCTTGATAACAATATTGTGGGTAACGGCCTCAGCTACGACCGACCCCTCAAGCGCCTACGAGTGGATAATGGCACCGATGTGACGGATGTGCTGTCAAATGCGGTCAGCGTCACCAATGGCGGCGTTACCAATACTTTTGATCACAACAAAATCGAGATTGCCAACATCGCGTCGACGCGTGTAGCACATATTCATCTCAC
>Ga0070749_10000946_pt1 | contig 19632 bp, 23 predicted proteins | sample VirMetDEL_Nov_18_FD_75180 | JGI IMG/M metagenome (GOLD analysis project Ga0070749, IMG submission 75180) | Aqueous microbial communities from the Delaware River and Bay under freshwater to marine salinity gradient to study organic matter... | ecosystem: Environmental > Aquatic > Marine >...
CGGCTACTGTAGGTCAGTACCAAACGTCTGTGCGTGATGGTGTCGTACAGGATGCTAATGGGAACTGGGTGGAGAACTATGTTGCCCGTGATATGTTTGCTGATAAGACTGACGAGGATGGCGTAACAACCACTAAGGCAGAGCATGAAGCTGCATACCAAGCCACGCTGGATGCCAATACTGCCACAGCTAACCGCACCAAGCGTGATGGCTTGCTGGCTGAGACAGACTGGATGGCTCTGTCAGATGTAACTATGAGTGCTGAAATGACTACGTATCGTCAAGCTCTACGTGACGTCACAAGCCATGCTAACTGGCCCAACTTGGATGAGGCTGACTGGCCTATTAAGCCATAGTACAATGCTCTGTGTCCTTGCATTTGTTTCGTTCAATCATGCTTGGACACAGGGCGGTAACCAACTATTCCAATACTGTTACTACGACTGTGGCCTTAAGAAGAATGGCTTGTGGTACGACAGAGTATACAGGGTAAGCTACACATACAACTGCCCTATTGAGATTAAGTATAAGTGAGTAGAAGTATGGACAAGGTAAAACTCCCTATTGCTCTTGTTGTAGCTATGGCTGCTCAACTTGCTGCAGGTGTCTGGTGGGTATCTCAACAGGCTGCAACTATTGCAAGCTTAGAGGAGACTGTTAGTCAGCTTGGCTCACGTATGGCTATTGAAGATAACGTTAATCTTAAGCGTGATGTCTTAGACAATAAGATGGAGTTGCAGTACTCTTGGGCAGAGCTAGAAGAACTCTGGGATGAGTTAGATAGTCTAACAAGAACCATTGGTCAGATCACTAAGCTACAACAACGTGTAGCTATTATGGAAAGCGAACTGAAGTACATCAACCGTGACCACATGGATATGACTAAGTAAGATGATTGATCCTTTTACAGCTATGGCGGCTGCTACTACAGCGTACAATGGTATCAAGAAAGCTGTAGCTGTAGGCCGTGAAATCAGTGGTATGGCAGGTGCAGTATCCCAATGGTCTAAAGCTGTAAGTGACCTAGACTTCTTGGAGGAAAAAGCTAAGAACCCTCCCATGTATAAAATGTTTAGTGACAACCAGTCTACCGCACTGGAGATATGGTCACAAAAGCAGAAGCTCAAAGAGATGCGAGAAGAACTTAAAACACACATATCTTGGACGTATGGGCCTAGTGCTTGGGACGAAATAGTACGCATAGAAGCACAGCAACGTAAAGAACAACGTGAGCTAGTCTATAAAAAGCAAGAGTTCATAGACAACTGTATTAACTGGGCTGTAGGTATTGCAGTAGCATTAGCGGGTGTGGGTGCTTTAGTAATAGGGATGTACTTCCTAGGCGTCAACCAAGGTAAGTGGTAACACTTGACAAGTGTTAAAACATATGGTATAATATAAAGAACACTTTATTAAAAATAACTACGGGTAATAAAGAACATGAGTCAGATTACAATTACAAATGATGAGCTTGAAGCCATGCTTGACCGTGCCGCCCGTAAGGGAGCTAAGGAAGCACTGCGCTCAATAGGTCTACTTGATGATTCCGCACAGAAAGATATAGTTGAGATGCGTAGCTTGTTAGAGGCTTGGCGTGATACACGTAGGTCCATCTGGACAACAGCAATAAAAGTAACCACTGTCGCCGTACTGACGTTTATCGCAGGCGCAGTATACATGACAATGGATAAGTAAAGGTAGAATAACATGGCGGTTAATAAATATGGCATAGAGATTCCTAATCGTGCAGATTATGGGAGCATGGACACTTACATGTTGGCTGTATCCGATGTTCAACGGCAGACTAGGGCAGCTGCTGCACAAGAAGGTACTGCTACAAGGGCTGATGGTAGTACGGGTCCAGCTAATGATGCTTTAGTTAATCTGCAGGGAGAGACCTTCGCCACTAATACTGCCGGTGTGAGTGCTAAACCATCCGTTAAAGACTACATGGATGCCACAGGTGTGGATTTCAATACTGCAAGCGACATTTTATACGGTTCGGTAGGGTCTAATACCGATACCCGTGATTGGAATACTATCCTTTCTGGTGTTACATCAGGCGCAGAGCTTGTTGCCCGTACAAGAGCAGCCACTTATGCCTCCAATGGAGGCGTTACAGTTCAACACCAAGGCGGCTCTCTTTACCTCGTAGGAGGTAATGGAACAATTTTAAGGGGGTTAGGCGAAGGCTCTACAGCAACCTACAACCTTAAACTATACGGTGTAAGTGACAGTAGTTGGGTTGATGGTGTTACTACATCATACACTCAGACCATACAGACGGCAAACAGAGAGCAGGCAGTTTACCAAGGTATTATAGATGACCCCGCTTCAACCCCTAAAGAAAGAGCACAAGCTCAAGAAGGCCTTACTCGTTCCAAGAGATTAGTTACTCAGACGCAAGCAAATCAAGTAAAGCTAGATGAGTTCGCAGCTAAGGGAGAGGACTTTACAGCCCCTTTCAAAAAGTTCAGTGAACAGTACGACTTTGATGCGTCTTCATTTATTACAGGTATCTCAGAATCAACTTTGAAAACTGCGCAAGTTGAGCCGGGGCAAACTCTGAGTGGCACAGCTACAGGTACAGAAACTACGCAAGTAGGTACGGAAGGTACTATGGTAACTGGCGATCAAAATTCACAACAGCAACCAACTACAGGTAATGATGCCGTATCAATGGCTGCTAATGAAGCTATAATGACACCGCAAGATTTACCACAAACTGTATCGTATCAAATGCCACAGAACTATACTGGCTCTGGTTATATGCCGGGTGGTACAGGTACGGGTACAGATACAGGTACAGGTACAGGTATGGGTACTACTACTATGGCACCTATTACTATGGCACCTATGACAGGTACATTTACTAAACCTGCAGGTTCAGGCATGTTAGGTGGTCAACAGTCTCAGCAATACACATTGGGTCAGACGGCTACACAAACACCACAAGTAGCACAGCCACAGCAAGCTCAAGTACGTATGTACCGTAATAATGCAGGCATGACTACTAGCATTACTTTTATTAATGGTCAACCGCAGACACCGATTCCATCTGGTTTTTATCCAGTAGGTAGTCAGCCTGCAGGTCAAACACCCTATACGCCACAGGCACCTCAAGTTCAGACACCTACCGTACAAACACCTGTACAAAATCAGGCACCAAATGTCAGTGTTCCTACCGTACAGCCCGTTACAGGTTATATGCCTCAGTTTAATATGAACCAAGGTGGCATTGTTCCATCTGGTCCTATGACCTCTACTCCTATGTTTGGTGGATTTAAACCTGAAGCAATGCAACGTATTGCTAATGGGCTAGGCTACAGTGGTGACATGTCAGGTTTTGATCAGTATCTAAGTAGCAACCCAGACAAACAACAAAAGATGAATGGCTACATTGAAAGTGCACGTAAGATGGCACAGGGTGGCTCTGTACTAAAAGCTCAGAGTGGTGTAGATGTAACAGGTGCAGTTAATGCAGGCAATACTACAACTGTAGATATGCAACAGTACGATCCACGTGTATTAAATCAACAGTACATTCCACAGCAACCGGATTTTACTGGTCAAGATATTACACAGGTACAAGCTGGTCTCGCTAAGACACCGGGACTACCTACAGGTGCGACTGTAGTACCTACGGGTACACAGCTTACAGCTGGTCAACTGGTCTCTCCTTACTCTGGTCAAGTTGCAGGGTCACTGGCCTTACCTACTGCCCTTGCAGCCACTGAGCAGGCTATGATGCCCATGACAGGCCAAGCTGCACTTACCTCTCCTGTAGAGGCTGCAGGTGCAGTCAGAGCATCTGTAGATCAAACACAAGCTGCACAGATACAGCAAGTAGCAGGTATTGCCGCTGCACAACAAGAGACTACATCCGTAAGTAACCTACAGGCTGCACAGGGTACAGGTATTCTTATGAATAACCCTACCCAACGTCAGATACAAGACGGTGAGCTTATTAGTGCGGCAGCTAATGCACAAACTGCAGCTGCATTTAATGAACAGATACAAGCTGCAACGGCAGAGCCTTCCACTAAAGCTACTGTACAAGGTCAGCTAGAAGGTTTGATGGCTCAGTTTGAAGGTGGTGAAACGCCTGCATGGGCTGCAGGTTCTATGCGTAATGCTATGGCTACATTGTCTGCCCGTGGTTTGGGTGCCTCTAGCTTGGCAGGACAGGCTGTAATACAGGCAGCTATGGAATCTGCGCTACCCATTGCACAAATGGATGCACAAGTACAGGCACAATTTGAAGGTCAGAACTTGTCAAACCGTCAGCAACGTGCTATGCTTGCTGCACAACAACGTGCTCAGTTCCTTGGTCAAGAGTTCGATCAAGCGTTTCAATCTCGTGTAGCTAATGCCGCTAAAATTAGTGACATTGCAAACATGAACTTTACTGCCGAACAACAGGTAGCCTTAGAAAACTCTCGTATTGCAAATACTATGGAGCTTACTAACCTGTCTAACTCGCAGGCTATGGTACTAGCGGAAGCATCTGCACTAGCTAACCTAGATATGCAGAACTTGAACAATCGTCAACAAGCTTCCGTACAAAACGCACAGAACTTTTTGCAGGCTGATCTTACTAACTTGTCTAATCAACAGCAGACTGAGTTGTTTAAAGCACAGCAACGTGTACAGTCTTTGTTTACAGATCAGGCAGCAATCAATGCGGCACAGCAGTTCAATGCAAGTTCACAGAACCAAGTTGATCAGTTTTACTCAAGTCTACAAAGTAATACGGCACAGTTTAATGCTTCACAAGCCAATGCTCAAGGACAGTTTAACGCAGGTCAGGTCAACGTTATTGAACGTTTCAATGCAGAGATCAACAACCAACGTGATCAGTTCAATGCACAGAACCGTTTGATTATTGACCAGTCAAATGCACAGTGGCGCAGAGAGATTGCAACTGCAGATACTGCATCCGTAAATAGAGCTAATGAAATTAATGCTCAAGCAATGCTCGGATACTCACAGCAAGCTTACAATAACTTGTGGCAGTACTACGCAGACAATATGGAATGGGCTTGGACATCTGCAGAGAATGAACGTCAACGTTACATGAACCTTACTGTAGCAAAGATGCAGCAAGATACTAATATGACTTTGGCTAAAGCTAAAGAGGACTACGAAAGTTCTTCTGCCTTCGGTGGGTTAATTGGTAAGGTTCTTACTAGTGATCTGAGCAACACTATTCTTGGCGGAATATTTGGATAAGGAATAGAACATGTTTAATGTAGCAGTAAAAGCATACAAAAATGTAAAGCTACCCAAAGAGGAAGCACCTGTAATTAACACAGGTGGCCTACTGTCAAGGGATATGAAGCCTAAAAATAAAACAGGTAAATTATCTCCACAAGAACGTGTAGGTAAATACGTAGCTGAGTTACGTAAGGCAAGACAGGGGTTGAAGAATGGCTGAACTACCACAAGTAATGATTGACGCACCTATTGCAGGTCAATCCCTGACTGCAGAGTTGGGCAATAGGCCGTGGCAAAAACCTCCGCAGTACACTACGGTTGAAGAGGCTCTTGACTACTACATCCCCAGACTTACAGATGTAGAGATGCAAGATGATCTTATGAATGTAATTGAGCTTGGCATTCCTTTGACTACTATTGCCGATGCACTACAGTCCGGTGGTACTATGGACGGTAAGCACAGTATTGATGTAGGCATACTTATTATTCCTGTGTTGATTGAAACTCTTGCTTACTTAGCTGAAGAGCAAGATGTAGAATACGTCACTGGTACTGAACAAGAGGTAAGCGATAAACCATCTAGTTCTACAGTTGCGCTTGCAATCAAAAAGATTAAAGAGCAAAGCGGTGAACCAAAAGAGGTAGAAGAACCTGAAGAAGAAGTTGAAGTACAACCTGAAGAACCTTTGGGTGGTCTAATGTCTAGGAGAACAATGTAATGGCTTTTAATTTGGGTGCCTTTGTAGGTGGTGCGTCAAGGCAGATTGTATCGGACATTGAGCGTGAAGAAGAATACGCACTAAAGATGAAACAGATTTCTGAAACGGAAGCAATGCGCCAGCGTTCTGCACGTGCATCAGAGCGTAGGAAAAAAAAGATAATAACTGAAGAAACTATGGGTATGCTAACCGCACTAGGGTTCTCTCCAGAGAATGCTGCAGCTATTGTAAAACAAGGTAATACTGCAGCTTCATGGTGGATTGAAAATGGTACAGAGTCACTAAAGAAAGGTAAAGACCCAAACACCCTTGTTAGTTTTCCTTCTATGTCAGGCTCCTTTAATAGCGAAGACCAAAGCACTTTTAGTGAAACGGTAGCTGAAGGTGCAGTAGCTAAACCTGCAGAAGTGCCGGGTATTAGTGCAGATGTAAGTACGACAGACGATACAGATATTACGATCTCGGATGGATTTAGTATAAACCCAACTGCAATGCAAGATTTGTACGGTGTGCCAGATAAAATAGAGAGTAGCTTTAGTGCTAGATTATCTGTACTTTCTCAAAAACTAGCTCGTAATCCTAATGATAGTAAAGCGGATCAATGGAAATCTGAACAAGCTAAACTTCTAAAAGACCTCGGTGCCATGAAAGACGCTGAACGTGAAGCGACTGGTAGAGTAACTCCTTCTTTTGATTTAGGTGCTGTAACCTCACACGTAAATGAAATTAGACGTGGCGCTTTAAATCGTTATGGTTTTGAAGTGGGGATCAATGGTGAAATAACTAACATGACAGAGGGTAGCCGTCAACTTGCAGATATTGCAGAGCTAAACGTAGCGGGTCAATTAGCCAAGCGCAATGAGCCTATTGGTGATCCTATTATGGACACTGTTGCGGAGGGTATTTACAATGCAGCTAGAGAAAACCTGACTGAATATGCATACAACATTTATCAAAACAAAAAAGATAGTAAGCTTTTAATTACGGTTGGCTCAGATAAAGAGTTTGAAGATGGTATCAGTAGCAATTCCTATAGAGCAGGACAGGTCATTGTGTCAGATGGACTTGTTATTATGTACACAGGGGTAAAAGATTATAAAACAGGTAAGAAGTTCATTGTTTTAAATGGCGATTAGGAAAAATAAATGACTGAATCTATAACAGAATTTCTTAATTCGTATAGAACGGGTGAGGCAGCATCAACTGCAATACCTATACAGGAAGAAGTAGAAGACGCATCCGATGAGTCTCCTTCAGTGGGTGTAGCTGATTACTTAAGTAGCTTAAGAAAGACTACCGGAACAGAAGCAATAGTAGAGCCTGTAGTCGAAGAAGATACAAATACTCTTACAGACTTTCTTACTCCTGTAGCATATGACGAAGAGGAAGTTGTCGAGGAACCTGCCTATACGTATGAAGAAGATAGGCGTTATCAACGCACCATCCAAGAAATAGACGATACTAACGCTTACTTAGAAGGTTTAACGGAAGAAGAACGCATTGCATTTGACAACGAAGTAAGTGCTAGTATTTTAGAAGGTAATGCTATGCGTAAGGCAGGTCCAATGGAAGCTGCTTTAGCGGCCCTTCCTACGGATGCCCTTCTGTGGCTTGGCAATACCATGAGTAAAGCAGGCGCAATGACTGTGGATGCGTTGGAGTCTACGTTCAGTGGCTTGAACAACCTATCACCTAAAGCATTTGACATTCTTGACAGTGCAATTACAGGTGGTAGATACGCTAATACGGGTAACCCTTCCGATCTTGCAAACTTTGTTGCCGATGGATTTGGTGCGGCATCTGAGTTTGCCGAAACTATTCCTGTACTAGGTAACGTTCAGTCTGCAATTAACGTAGCTGTTAGTACTGGAGTTAGATCACCTAAATCTTCACTTGCTAGACAGGCACGTAAGGATGCTCGTATCCTTGAACAGGCGCAGCGTAATAACCCAGAGGGTGCACGACTTGCTACAATAAATGCAGCCAGAGAGGCACGTGAAAACGCAGCGAATGTAGCGGAACAAAATCGTGACATAGGTGATGACCTTATCCGTGAGTTTGAGGAAAAGACAGGCAAGGTAATATCAAAAAAAGATGGAGATCACCTTGCCATTGACCCAGATGCAGCACGTATTGCAGGTAAAGAAACCGCACAGGAAATTACGGAACGTGATGGTGCATTGTTTGATCTTGCCCTTGGTGATGATGTAATAACCTCTCCTCTATTAGACCCTGATAAATTTAATGGTATTGTAGCTGCGGCTTCCGAACTAAAACAAAAGTTTCCGAAAGCATTTGACAATAAGAAAACTGTAATAGATAACCTGCTAGAGCTTACCGTTAACAAAGACATGAAGCTAGACGGTCAGGACTTGATAGACACACTGGATAAGTACGGTCTTTCTTTTGAGGACTATGTGCTTACAGTTGTAGGATCAGGTTCTGAAGCTGGTAAAGTACTCAATAAACTATCACAGATTAAACGTGCTAAACCTACTAGTGTAGCAGATGCAGATGCAACAAAGGCAGATGCAGAGAACGCTGGTGTTATACGCAAAACTATTATGCGTGTAGAAAATGTAAGGCGTGGTGGACTTGTATCTCAGATTGCCACCGCATCACGCAACCTAACATCTGCTGGTTTACGTACCCCTATGGAAGCCCTTGGCAATGTGATGGATAACGCTATCTATGCAGCACAAAACAAAGGTGCTGTGTCAGGAACCACTGAACTATTTAGTGGACAAAACTGGAAAGATAGCTTTGCCGGAATTAAATATGTGTTCTCACGCCCAGATGTAGCTGAAGGCTACACAGATTTAATTCTTAAATCACCTGAACTTGGTAAGCAATTCGATAGGATGTTTAATAACATCAACGAAATACAAAAGATTACAGGTAGAGGTACAGGTTCTAAAGTAGACAAGGTACTTTCTGAGCTTGAAGATGCAGTTGATACCCTCAATACTCCCAACCGTTGGCAAGAATACTTGGTAAGACGTGGTGTATTTTTTGGTGAAATGGAACGGCTAGTACGTAGAGAATACGATATTGATCTTGTTGATGCCCTCAATGATGGTAAGCTACAAAAGCTACTGAATGATTCGTCCGATGTTAGGCCAGCTAACTCCAAGAGTTTCATTGCTCTTGTAGATGAGGCAACAAACAAAGCACTTGACGTTACATATGCAAAGCAACCTGACGTTGGAGCTTTCCGTGCTACGTCACAGTATATTACACGTAATGGGCTTACAGTTGTAGTACCATTCCCACGTTTTATGTTTAATAGCATGGAACTAATGGGTCAGTATGCAGGTGGCGCATCTATACCGCTAACACGTAAGATTTCAAGCATAGTCACGAAAGGTAAGATAGGTGGTGGGCCACTTACCGCAAAGGACAGGCAGCGTATTACACGTAACATACAGGGCATTGCTGCTGTAGGTGCAGCCTATATGTACCGCACATCTGATGGTGCTCTTGCTGACTATGAGCAAGTACCTGTAGGTGACGAAGCCCAAATGGATACAACTGCTACGTACCCTCTTGCTCAATATCTATATGCGGGTGAAGCTACAAAGCGTTTGATAGATGGTACATTCGATGACTGGTTTGATGCACAAGAGTTCGTTGAACTGTTTACTGGTAGCAACTTCCGTACAGGTGTAGGCAATTCTATACTAGAAGAGATGGCCCAGCTTGCTGACGCTACAGATTTGACTACTGGTGAAACTACTGGGCGTATGCTGGGTAGACCTCTAGGTAACTACTTATCTACTTGGGCTGTACCATTTGGTCAGATCATTGATGCTCAACGTGCCGCAGGTGTACGTGGTACAGAGTTTAAAGAGTCTAGCGAATCACCAGAGTTTAGTTTTAGTAGTGCTTTTACCTCTAGTGTAGCTGCACCATTTAAACAACGTGGTTTTATGTCGCCAGAAGATGAAGCTGCATTACCAAGCAAGGAATACGTTGGTTACTATGATGGGCGTGAGCGTTTGTATCCCGGTGCCAAAGTAGCTGGGTTATCTATAACATCCAGACCAGATGAAGACCTAGATTACCTAAAAGATATGGGCTTAAATTGGCGTGACTTAGATAGTAAAAGTAAAATACCCAAGATTAAAAACTTTGAAAATAAAATGCTTAATCAAAAGTTTTTACCTATCCTTGTTGAACTTGCAAAAGGACGTGAAGAAGTGTTGCGTTCTGAGTATGGGGATGCTAGTGAAGTTGTTCGCAGTGAGTTTACGGAACGTGAATACATAAGTAATAAGCTACGCCCACTGGTTACTGCGCAGCTTCGTGGGTTTAAATCTAAACTTCGTGAGGGAGCTATTGCACAAGGTGATGAGTATGAACGCTCCATGACAAAGTACCGGAGGATTCCAGCAGAGTTTAGAAAGTTAGCTACAACAGATTTCGTTGAACGTTACGGAGAAGTACCGGACCCTCTAGTTGCAGATGACTTACTAAAGTTATCCGTCATAGCTGATGCATACAGAAAATCATATCGTCAGTAATAAAAAAGAGGGGGCCGTTAAGCCCCCTTTATTTTTGTCTATCGTTAACTTCGTCACATTATCGTGTATCCCCTGACCCACCTATTGTACCTGCCTCTTTTCTTGCCAATAGTTTTATTTCATTCTGTGCGGCAATCATACCTAGAGTAAGGTTGAGGTCAGTAGCAAGTGCAGCACAGTACCACAGTACATCTCCGATCTCACTTGCAATGTCCTCTCGCCATGTGTCAGGTCTCTTGTCTGGTCCATCACGTACAAGCTTCTTTACTTTGTTTGCTACCTCACCTGCCTCACCCGCCAGTCCAAGTGCAGGGTACAAGATGCGATGTTCGTCTGGATAAATGGCAGTCTTAGATGCACTACGTTGATACGAATTGAAATCAGACATGTTGTACTTCTCCTTTAAAAACTTTTCTGCTTCTTGCTCTAGTCTCATATTCCCTTACCCAATTTAAATTGTCATAGTAGGCTTTGTTGTAACCTCTATTCCACTCACGGTACTGCATAGTATCTTTGGGGTATGGATTTACGTGTATACCCTTTTTGAAACTGTTGTAACCCATTGTCTGCTGTACCTTCAGTGGGGCATCATACTTTCCTAAGCCCCGCTGTTCCCTTGTAAGAACTTTCATAAGTGTTACTCCTCATGCTACGTTGATTAACTCCGCATCTTTGTACGATACGTGATAGAACTGTTCCCCTCTATATATGTTTCTACCTGTAGCTTCACGCAGTTTGTCATCCGTTAGTAGCTTACTGTCAATGCACCAAGCTTTAGTCATATCTCCACTGAAGATATAGAACTTTAGATTGTTACCGTGCTTTGACAGTAGCTTTTTCTTACGCTCTGGTATACGTATCTCAGCCCAATGGGTAGGCCAATCTCCTTTCCATGCAGTCTTTACTTCCGCTTCGCTGTAGTGTTTCTCACCTAGCTTCTCTGTCACTACATCAGCATCATAGGATTCAGTACTGTCGATTAGTACGTGACCATCCTTGAGTAGGTGATTGATTAGTGTATCCTTAGCTACACTATCGTACTTGCCGTAAAGATTTTTTGAGAAAGGTTTTCTGTATGCCATGAGTATTACTCCTCTTTCCGTTTCGTTAGGTATTCTTTTAGTTCTGTATAGCCACCAATGTGTTCCCCTTTGTCGTTGAATATTTGTGGTACTGTTGTTATACTTGATCTCTTAAGTAAATACAATAACCATTTACTACTTACTGTACTTATATTGTACGTTGTGTAAGGAGTATTTGATCCGTCCAATAAGGCTTTTGCTGAATCACAAAAGTTACATTGGTCTCGTGTAATTACTACGAACATATTAACTCCTTACACTAAGTCTACTATTTCACATGCGTCACCTGTACATGCCATAGTCTGCATTGATACTGTGTTGTCTTCACTTTCATACTCAGATAGTTTCTCCCAATCAATACTGGTAGGCATCTTATCTAGCATTTCCTTATATACTTCTTCTGTACACTCTTGATAAGGTGCTTGCTGATAAGTATGTTCAGAGTGTGGTAAGAATGACACACCTGACATCTCGTCAAAGTGCTCATATACAAATGCCCCTACAGCCATCCACTCAGCATCCCGTACTGAGATAGTCACAGATGGTTTGTGCTCACACCAGTGTCGCTGGTAGGTAAGCCACAACTCAAGCTGCTCTACGGCTGTCATGTCGTTACGTGTGACTGCCTTCTCAGGAGATTTGACAGGGAAGCTAAACACTACAGTGCTATCAGGCTTCATGACGCAAGGCTCGTTAGGAATACCTTGGTCAATCATGAACTGTGTCAGAGGGTCTTTGTTATCGCCACGGACAGTACGAATATAATAGGGGCTGTGACGAGCATGAATTCCACTAGCAGAATCAACCAGTTGTGAGACCGTACCTGAAGGTTTAACACAGCTGATAGCAGCACTAGCAGGGATGCCAAGAAGTTCAGCCCACTCAGCATTAGTAGCCACAGCAATGGATCGTAAATGTTCAAGCGTCTTCTCCAATCCGTTGTTAGATGATGTCATTAGTGGGTTATCCATAATGCCTGTCATAGACACACCAAGCAACCGCTCCTCTGCTGTGTTGTTTTGCCAGACTTTACGTAGATAGGGGAACTTAATCATGGTAGATTGAATAGTACCTAAGATAGTAGCAAGTTTTACTTTACGTTCCAAGTCTTGCATTGTATCGGTAGCACGTACTACACACTCCGTTAGGTTGCAAAACTGATATGGGCGTAAAATAATTTCAGAACAAGGGTTTGTACCGAACTCATAGTTAGGATCACGCCTACCAAACTTAGCTGCTTGCTTCTTTGATGCCTCACGATTGAAGATGCCACGCTCACCGGACTTAGACTCAACTAGTGCTGACCATTCACGCATGAATGTTTCCATGTCTGGCTTCTCTGTGTACGAGACTGAGTTGTTAGCTAGCGCACGGTGTGGTGCTGTCTCCCACCATTGACCTGACTTAGCGTGACGCATACGGTCATCACTAAGGTTAGACAAGCTGATCATAGCTGAACGTCTCACACCACCTACAACCACGATCTGACCAATGAAGCACATCAAGTCGTGACACTCCATAGATGATAGCTTACGTCCTTGTGCAGCCTTAAATGTAGACACAGCGAAGTTAAACAACTCTACAAGAGGGGCAGGACCAGATGCCCTACCACCAAACGTCTTAAGCCTTGCACCTGCAGGGCGTACCTGTGATATATCCCACTTAGGAATCTCACCAGCCCAGAGGAGAGCAAGAACTTGACGGAACCCCTTAGCCCAGCCTTCCTTACTGTCCTTAACGACAACGATAGACTCACTCTCGAACAACTCAGGCACTTCTGGAAGCTTGCTGATGAACTGTCGCTCGACACTGAACCCGACACCAGTGCCACAGAGAAGGATGTACATTGCTTCATCGAATGACTTGGGGTCATCTACTGGTAGATAACTACAGTTGTAACCTGCCGTGTTGTCACGGTCTAGTGCAGGACCAGCTGTCATCATGGCTCTCATCGATGGCATGATCTCTTGCCCAAGGATAGCCTGCTCAATTTCTTTGGTTAGGCTGTTCTTTACACCACTCATAGCCTTGCTTACTACATTTTCCATGTAGCGTCCTACTGTTTCACCCCAAGATTCACGGCCCTTACCGTCAAAGTACTTGGCGTACCGTGACTTGTGGATGAATGCTTGATAGTCTGTTGGTAATTGATTGCTCATTTAACTACTCCGATATTGTCTTGATTGTTTTGATACTCCACCCGTCTACGTCAAATATAAGCTCGTTCATTACACTGCTTACTTCCTCCGTTACATTACCGTCTGTGGGCATTGGGTAGTCCTCTTCGTCTATCTCTACGGTTAAGAATATTTTAACTAACATGCTAAAAGTTTACCTTGATTACGTTACCATTGACTTCTTTACTAACTGGTGCAGTCTCTGCAACCTTTATGTCTTCCTCAATTGAACTGTTAACAATACTAAACAGTAGGTCACGTACATAGCTGTCTTCCTCTAGGGCAGGAACGGCAGCGCAAACAAGCTGTGTAAGCTGCATCATGTTGTAGTGATCGTCATCCGATAGATTGTTGTCTCCTGTAGTGGTACTACCTACCATCAATTCACCAGTCCAATTACCCTTATTGTCTAAGAAAGGTGTAAGGCGTATGATGTAGTCGTTTGGTTCAAAGTCTACGAATACTACGTGATCTGTATCTTCACTCATTTACTTTGTCTCCTCTTAATTTTTTTATATGGGCAATGGATTAACTGTGGGTGCATATCTTTTCCCTTCTCATGCAACCACTCTTCTGGAATTATCCTGTCGTGATATTGTATACCATTCTTTTCACACCATTGTCCATAGGTAGTTTTAGCACCCTTACTCAATTTACGTTTGCTACTTGTGAACACAAAGCGTATGTCTAGTTTAGGGTGCTGCTCTTTAACAGCTAAATGTTTACGTCTGTCATCAGCTGTAAACAACCCCTTCGTCTCAATTATAATACCGTTACCCAATACAAAGTCTGGTGTATAGGTGCGGTACATGAGGTCTTCCCACTCTATCTTTACCTTTTCGTATTTAAATTTTATATTGTGCTCGACAAGGTACTCTTTGGTGCGAAGCTCAAGTCCACTCCTATACCCATGCTTCATGGCGGCAGAAAATTGAGATGCCTTCATGTATCATGTTCCTTCTTTGATGTACGCTACGATAGGTTTAGTACGTGCTTGAGACACTTTAGATGGTAGCTCCTCAATGTCATAGCAAGAGAAGCGATAGTCACAGAACTTGCAATTGTCGTTCAGTACCAAGTTACCAGACGGCTTACCTCTAAACGTTTCAGGTACAGGATTGAAGCATCGCTTGAACTCATTGGCGTTTACCGTGTCAATGTTTTCTTCCAACTTCTGTAGCTCTGCATCAAAGTCCATGCTATCGGCAGGTACGTACTTGATGTTACCATTAGCCTTGTTGACTACCCACCAGCCACCTACCTTTTTACCTGCAGCCTTTGCGTACCCAGCTAACTGTCCTACGTAACCAAATGGATCACTCTTCTTTAGAGTTTCAAAGGATTCAAACTTGTTTCTGTATGACCAATCGGATGCAGACTTTACGTCATCCACTCGTCCATCCATTACCAAGTCATAGCTTCCTTTGATCTTGTGTTCCCCTATCTCTAATGTAACGAAGTTATCTTCATCCTCGTAAGGAATGTCAGCTTCCTTGAGTATACTTTTGAATGCAGCCTCAACAATATCCCCAAGTAACATGTTCATTACGAATGTGGTCGGCAGTGGTAGGGCTTTCTCTGGCTCGTTCTTAGCGAACCAGAGTTGGCAAGTAGGCTTACCGATATTGGACATCCGTAAACGAAACTCATCACGCCCTTTGCCACTGCCGAACTGGCGGCGCATAGCATCCATTACATCTTTGCCAACTTGTTCAATTGTCTCTTCGGACATTGTTGACTTACCGGATGTAGCATCTTCCAGATACTGATTGATCGCCAGTTCAGCAGGATGATTCATTATGCAAAGTCCTCTTCGCTAATGTCAACGAATGCTTCCACCGTATCTACATCAACGTCTTCGTTCTTGTGCATGTTCTCGTCCCATGTATTCAGGATGTACGTATTGTAGTTTGTAATCCATGCCATGAAATTGCCAAACACTTCTTGTGAATCATTGTCCATGTCAAGCGTAGTACCCAAGTCAAGATCGGCATTAGGTACATAGAAGCTACTACCATTTGGTAGAGGAACTTCCGTAGTGCTGCACATGATGTGATGCTGTGGTGGTAAGCGGCGCATCTTGGACAGCTTGGTGAACTGATCACCCATAGTCTTGAATGCGTCACGATTGTCTACTTCCCAGATGAATGGGGTAGTGTCTACGTCAACAGGATTACCATCTGCATCTGTGGCATTTACCATATCTACTGTACCAAAGATAGCACGAACACGTTTGATTGACTTGATCAAGTCTTTCATGTTGTCAGGTAGTGCCGCCCAATCTTTGATAAACCCTGCAGGTTTACCGCAGTTGAAGCCACCATCGTTGTCCTTCATGTCACCATTGAGGTCGGTAGCCATGACGGTCTTGACGTAACGGTTAGCTGTGTTCTCATTACCCTTGATGAACTTCTTGTACATAAACCGCTGTAGGAAGGGGCGGATAGCCACGCTCTCAGCGTAGTACGTAGGGCCATCAGGTATCTCCAGTTTATATGCACCACCTGAGATGACCTCTACGTTCATCTTCTTACCACCAATCTCCTGTTGACCCATGATGGGTGTATGGTGAATACGCAACCGTGCAAGTGTGCTTGCCTTGCTATTTGTCTTAGGTGCGTCTGCTTCCATGCCCATAGCTTTAGCCATTGCAGAGAAATTGTTGGTGTCGATTGTTGCTACTTCATTCATGTTTGTAGTCTCCTTTTGAATAAACGAAAGTTAGTTATATCATGCCACGTCTTTTGTGTCAAGCCAATTAGGACCGATCTTAGCCTCAAGTAGGAGTGGTATGTTGAAGTCTATACCCCACTTCCTATTGACGATAGGAATCAGCTTGTCGTTAGCTGCTGTAATTACTCGTAATACCATGTCCTCTTCATCTGGGTGTACGTCAATGACAATTGAGTCGTGCACCGTGTTTACGACGCAGCTACGTAGCTTGTTTGCTGTTAATAGCTTATCAATGTATATCAGAGATATAGGTACTATGTCAGCAGTTGCGAAAGATTGTACAGGATAATTTTTAATCTGTGTGAAATATGTCACACCCCCATACCGTCTTCGTGTTACATCTGGAAAGGAAAACTCCCTACCGGATGGTGTAGTTATCGTTCCAGTGTTGAGTGCCTCTGTTGCAAGACGCTTGTGCCAATCGGCTACACCGGAGTACTTAGTAGTGAACTGCTTGTAGTATGCAGCCTCTGCCTCTGACCTACCAAAACCACTAGCGCCATACAACGGAGCGAAGGTATGTGCCTTGGCCTCTTGACGTGACATAGGTTGACCTGCATCTGTAATAACCTGTGCAGTGTAACTGTGTACGTCAAATCCTGTGACTACCTCGTCAATGGCAGTCTTGTCCTGTGATAGGAACGCAGCCACACGAAACTCTAACTGTGCAAAGTCGGCCTCCATGATTTTGCCACCTTCCCATCGTGACACAAACACTTTCTTCACAGGGAACGTACCACCACGTGGCATGTTCTGCATGTTAGGGTCTGCACCTGACAGTCTGCCTGTACCTGTACGGTGTTGTAGTAAACGTACATGCAACAAGCCATCTGGTTTCATGTGAGTAGCTATACCCTCTACAAAACTACTTAGGTAAGTCTCAACTGCCGACAATCTACGAACATTACGTAGGAATGTCTCAGCCTCTTTCATACCACGTGATCGTGCAATACCCTCCAAGAATATTAGGTTGTCTTTACCAGTACCAAAGCCATTAGCACTTACCCACTTAGCATTTGGTGGGTTGAACTTCAGACCTGCAACATGACTGCGGTGATCAGTAAACGTATAGCCTGAAGCGTTACATGATGTGCATTTATTTGGCTTGGCATATCGTGTACCGTCCTTCTTCTGTTTCCATGTCTGACCACTACCATTGCAGGTACTACACTGATTAGCTTTCTGCTTGTACAACTTCTTACTGTACCTGCTTACAGTGCTTCGATACTCAGAGTCTGACATGCGTTCATCGAACAAGTCTGCCCAAACCTTTTTGTCATCTGGCTTACGGCTGTAGATTACCCAAGACAATTGCTCTGGACTGTTGAGGTTGATAGGTCTGTCACCCATAAGGTCTGCAGCCTGTTCCTCAAGTGCAATCTTTAGCATGTTGCGCTCACTCTCAAACTCCTGTCGAACTTTGTGAAGTGCAGTCAAGTCTACCTTGAAACCACGTTGATAGATACGTGCAAGGTGTATAGCTAATTGATTGGTCAACTCTATGGTTGGCACTAGTGAAGTGCATTCCTCGTACTTCGTCTGCAAAGTAGTATACAACTGTTGAGTTGCATGTAGATCGTGTGACAAATACTCCGACAGTTCATCGTGAGGTATATCACGTGTGGAATATCCATTCTTGAAGTACTCCTTTAGTGTGTCTTGTTTCTTTGTTGCAAGTTCGTAACGCTCTGCACAAGCCTCAAGGGATAGCGGTTGCTTCTGCCCTCGTTGTAGTACGTACTCACCTAGCATAGTGTCATATACGTTACCATCATAGGTAAAGCCAGACTCCCACAACCACAGAAGATCGTGTGGTGCGTTGTGTGCTATGAGCAAGGACGTGTTGTCCAGTGCGTCTTGTACAATGCGGTGACCATTGGGGGTAGGTGCATGGTCTGCATGATCAAACGTGACAATGGTTTCGACACCGTTGTCCTCTAACATACCTACCATCACCAACGTATTCTCTGGCTCAAACGGATCAAGGTGTAACTTGCCATTGCGTTTGACCGTTGTGTTTTCTACGTCAAGTGTTAGGTGTCTCATGTATTCTCCTCGTACTAGGACCAAACGTCCCATTCATCCGTTATGTATGTATCATTCTTGTATACTCTGTCAAGAGCCTCTTCAAACTCTTTATCATTTGCGTATCTTTTCATTGCCTCAACTGCCTCGTTTACTGAAAGGTTGTTCTCAAGCATTGCGTTGTACAACTTGATCTCTATGCTTTGTGTCGGTGTGTTCATACTACAGTTACTCCTTACCTTGTAGGTGAATTAAACGTTCTAAATACCACTGCGATTTTAGCAAGTCTTCTTGCTTGTTCTTGTAACGCCAGCGGTGTAGATACTTAGCTATGTTACCCCGTAGGTAGCCAATGTATTCCTCTTTGGTTAGGAAGTCTTCGATGTAGTCAATACATTCTATCTTACCCTTACCGTAGTGCGGTGGGTTGTTCACGTTGTCTGGTGTATGCTCTGCCATTACCGTCTCCTCAAAGTCTTCATGCTCTTTCATCAAGCGTCTCCATTCACTGTTTATCATTACTCTTCCTCCAGACAGAACCCACACCACGTGTCCTTACTTGCATTACCACAACTAACACACTTGCGCCACTTATTCTTTTCGTCACGATCTTTAGATGCCTTACGTTCCTCTGGTGTCATAGGTCTGATGTCGCTAAAGTCTGCCTCCATAGGCCACTCATTGTCTGTCACGGAGTATCTCCTCATACTTGAAGAACAGCTGCTCAAACTTCCACTCGTATAGCTGCTGCATACCCATCAAGGTGTTCATCATCTCATCGTGCGTAGGCTCACGTTCACCATCACCTATCTGCTTGAACACCACCTCAAGGTCATTACATACACGCCAACAGTCCAATATCATTGGCTCTAGATCATACAGTTTAGCCATCTTCATCCTCCGTTAGTGCATCCCATGACACAGGGAATAGCTCAATCATCTTGTGGTCAATCTGTCGTGCTACCTCTCGTGTCTCTGCTTGTGTGTCAGGCTTGCATCTAAGGTTGCACATATCAGCGAAGGCATCAAGACTACCTGACCAGTACCACTCAGTCATAGTAGACTGTGGCAGTACCATACGGGCCTGCTCTGGGGCTACACCATGCTCAAGAAGATCGTTGTAGGCTTTGAGACATGCCCAGTTAGTATCACCCCA
>Ga0070749_10000948_pt1 | contig 19625 bp, 17 predicted proteins | sample VirMetDEL_Nov_18_FD_75180 | JGI IMG/M metagenome (GOLD analysis project Ga0070749, IMG submission 75180) | Aqueous microbial communities from the Delaware River and Bay under freshwater to marine salinity gradient to study organic matter... | ecosystem: Environmental > Aquatic > Marine >...
AAACGATACCAGTTACCGCGAGGAGAAGAGCGATGGAATTTTTTACGGCGTTGATAATAAGCTATGCAATGAATGGCTCGTATGTGGAGAGCGTGATGTGGTTTGATACAGAGAAGCGATGCGAGACTGCAATGCGTAACTCTGATGATCTCTACGAAACACTGTATTTATTGTACGACGACACGATGATGGCATGTCGACGAACTGAGGTGCTGTCACATTCTATCCGTCCAAAACTACGTCCTGATAACTTAATGGAGAACTAAGATGGCAATGACACCAGAAGCGAAGGTGAAGAAGAAAGTCGTAGCGATACTGAAAGAACTCGGTGCATACTACTTCTATCCAGTGACAGGCGGGTATGGGCATAGCGGAGTGCCTGACATCGTTGGTTGCCACAAAGGTAAATTCTTTGGGATCGAGTGCAAGGCGGGTAAGAACAAGCCCACCCCACTACAGAAAAAGAACTTAGACAGTATTGCCGAAGCAGGTGGCATGGCGCTCGTCATTAACGAGGAGAACATAGAAGATGCGAGGAAAATTGATTCGTGAGGCCACCAGATGAAGTCGGAAATGTTAGCGCATTTGGTAGCACGTCATCTGAGAACCAAAACCACCCATGGGCAAGTATTAGGTTACAGTGGCCTCGGACGTGAAATTATAAAACTGAAATTTTAAACGCAACGCAAAAAATAGGAGAAAACCATGAAAAAAGAGTTGCCAGATGCTCAACAGGCTGAGTTGCGGTTTCTCAAACAACAAGTCGATTTTTGGATGGAAGCACAACACAAGAAAGATGCGTCCCCCTCTGCACAGCAAAGATACTTCTACGCGAAGCAAGACCTAACAAAGTTCGTCGAGAACAGACGGAAGGAAGGATACAGTATATGAAGACACGAGAAGATTATATTGACTTGAAGATGTGGTGCACAAGCGCAGACATCATGGCACCGAAGTGGTCGCCTTACCGACTGCTTTGGAAGTTTGGCATATGGTACGCAGAAAGGAAATTAAATGGACTACAACGATGACCCACGTCTCACTGACGTAGCCACGCAGGTTAAGAAATTAGAGAAGGACTACGATGATCTCATATGGGACAACGGAGTGGGTGATGCGAGGCTCGAAGCCCTGTCGCGTGAAATTAGGCACTATAAAGAATTACAAGAAAAGGGAGTGCTCTATGAACCAAAATTCTAAAACAGAACCCCAAGTAATCGACATTGCCGATGTGAATAAGAAGGGTGAGTTTAACCGCTATCTAGCGGAGACAAGCTATGGTGACAAAATAGTATACAACCGTGGGCTATCTGCGGGAGGTATGCACAAGCAAGATGCGCTGAACGCATATGAGGCAGGGTACGTTGGCCTCGTGCAGAAGCGGCTTGGTCGAGGCAAATTCGAGTACATAGCACAACGAACAAAAAAGAGGCTGAAAAAGAAATGAGCACAGAAGAACTTGTATGGGCATACATACTGAAGAACAGGCAAACCGCTACGGCGACAGATATTGCATTGAACTGCGACATAACCGAAGACGCAGCGCAGTCATACCTAGACCGTATCGGATCACCGAACTGGCGTGACGTGTCACCACGCGACCATAACGTAGGCGAGAGCGACTACGCCAAACATAAAATCCAACCATGGGACATCTGGTTAGAATACCGTCTGAACCCATGGGATGCTGACATCATAAAGCGTGTGCTACGAAAGAAGCCTGGTCAACGTCGACTAGACTACGAAAAGATTAAGCACATTTGCGATGAACGCATCCGCCAAATTGACGAAGGACTAAACAATGTTGAAGCGGATACACCCAGTGCTACAGGAGCAGATCAAACAACTGCCCGACACATGGGAGATAGTGAAGCGGAAAGACCATTACTTTCTGTATCACAAGGGTAAGCGCGTAGCCTGCGTAGCAAATAACTCGTCTACGCAGGACGAACGACAGGCACGAAAGAGCCTACACACAATAAGAAGATATATGAGGGGACAGTGAACACACATAAATTTCCATCGCACAAACACCGACCAAGATCGCAGGCGATGTCAAACAAAGAACGAATGCGCATGGCGCAAGCCGCATCAGAGCAACAACGAGAATCACCAAAGGTGACACTGCCGAAAGCACCATGGCACAAGGAGAACAAAGATGAACCTGATAACGATAGACTTTGAGACCTTCTACGATAGGGACTACTCACTGTCTAAGATGACAACAGAAGAATATATACGCGACCCTCGGTTCGAAGTGATTGGCGTAGCAGTGAAGGTGAACAACAATGAAACAGAGTGGGCCAGTGGGACACAAGAGCAAATCGCTCGCTACCTCAATTCGTTTGATTGGGCTGACAGCATGGTTCTTGCCCATAATACTATGTTCGACGGTGCTATTCTTTCTTGGCGTTTTAATATCCATCCTCGCGCTCTTGCCGATACTATGCACCTTGCCCGTGCTCTACATGGGGTTGAAACTAGCGCAAGCCTCAAGAAAGTGGCTGAACGATACGGTGTCGGAGTTAAAGGTACGGAAGTGGTTCGTGCGATGGGGAAAAGGCGATTAGACTTTTCTGACCGTGACCTGTCACTGTACGGCGACTACTGCATCAATGACGTCGACCTAACGTACCAACTGTTCCGTATCATGGGCAAGAAGTTTCCGAAGAAAGAGTTGAAGCTGATTGACCTGACCCTGCGGATGTTTACTGACCCAACGCTTGAGCTAGACCTCGGCCTGTTGGAGATGCACCTAGAAGATGTTAAGGAGCGTAAAGACCAACTGATGCGCGATGCAGGAATAACGGACAAGAAAGACCTGATGTCCAATCCCAAGTTCGCAGAGATGTTGAAGTCGCTCGGCGTGGAACCGCCGATGAAAGAAAGCCCCACCACAGGTAAAGAGACGTTTGCGTTTGCAAAGAACGACGAAGAATTTAAGGCACTGTTGGAGCATGACGACGACAAGGTGCAGGCTCTTGTTGCTGCACGTCTGGGTACCAAAAGTACCCTTGAAGAAACACGTACTCAGAGGTTTATAGATATATCTAAACGTGGGAAGTTGCCGGTCCCTGTTAGATACTACGCCGCACACACTGGGCGATGGGGCGGTGATGACAAGATCAACCTACAAAACCTGCCAAGCCGTGGGCCGAACGCCAAGGCGTTAAAGAAGGCAATCATCGCACCCGAAGGCCACACTATAATCGAAGCTGACTCGGCACAGATCGAGGCACGTGTGCTTGCATGGCTCGCAGACCAAGATGATCTTGTTAGTGCGTTCACTAACAAAGAGGACGTCTACAAGAAGATGGCGTCAAGTATATACGGTGTAGCTGTGGACGAGGTGACCAAGGACCAGAGGTTCGTGGGGAAGACCACAATTCTCGGTGCAGGTTACGGCATGGGCGCACTCAAGTTCCAAGCGCAGCTTAAGTCGTTTGGGTTCGACATGGAGTTGGACGAGGCGCGCAGGGTTATCAACATTTACCGTGACACCAACTGGCACATTAGTCAGTTATGGCGTAGCGCACAGAACATGCTGAGATACATGGCGCAGGGTGACAGGTTAGACTTTGGACGGACAGGTGTGCTGACTGTGGACCCACGAAGCAAGGCTATCATACTGCCAAGTGGACTGCCGATGTTCTACCATGATCTGTTTGCACGTGAGGAAGAAAAGGGGCCGCAGTACTATTACAAGGTCCGCGCAGGGGAGAAGAAAATCTACGGCGGGAAGGTCGTGGAGAACGTCTGCCAAGCTATCGCGCGTTGCATTATTGGTGAACAGATGCTAAGAATTGCTAAGGAATACCGCGTGGTGCTAACGGTTCACGATTCGATAGTATGCTGTGTTCCCGACGAAGAAGTCCCCGAAGCGCAAGCATGTGTTGAGAAGTGGATGCGGTGGACACCAGACTGGGCAGCAGGGTTGCCTGTCGACTGCGAAGCGGGAACAGCAAAAAGTTATGGAGAATGTGAATGAGCGCAGCCCCTTGGTCCTTCAGTAAGATGAAGTCTTTCGATACCTGTCCCAAGCAGTTTTATCATGTCACCGTGCTGAAGGAGCACCCCTTTGAAGAAACCGAAGCGATCCGCTACGGCAGTGCCTTTCACAAGGCAGCAGAGAATTACATAGGTAAAGGCGAGCCGCTACCACCTGCATTTGACTTTGCCAAGCCAGTGCTGGATTCACTTAATAACAAACGTGGTAAGAAGTTAGTGGAACAGAAGATGGGCCTGACCGCCGATCTAAAACCATGCAGCTTCTTTGCCAAAGACGTTTGGTTCCGTGGTATTGCTGACCTTCTTATCATTGATGTCCTCGCCGAAACCGCTTGGGTCATAGACTATAAGACAGGCAAGTCTGCACGGTATGCAGACAAGGGACAGTTAGAGTTGATGGCACTCACTGTATTCAAGCACTTCCCTGACGTTAAGAAGATACGCGCAGGGTTACTGTTTGTCGTGTGTAACGACATGGTGCGCGATACGTACCTAGAAGAAGTCACCCCCGATCTATGGGGGAAATGGCTTGGAAAATATGGTACAATGGAGAAAGCCTTCGAAACAGGGGTGTGGAACCCAAAGCCTAGCGGCCTGTGTCGGCGGCATTGTCCTGTAACTGAGTGCCCACATAACGGAGCAAACTGATGCCATATAAAAACAAACCACGTCCTTACAAAAAGGAATACGCACAACAGAAAGCACGAGGCGAACATTCGGATCGCATGGAACGTCAACGTGCAAGACGCAAGATGGATAAGACTGGCAAGGATGCCAACAAGAACGGCAAGGCTGACAAGCGTGAAGGCAAGGATATTGCACACAAGAAGCCATTGTCACGCGGCGGCACAAACAAGAATGGTGTAACTATTCAAAGCCGCAAGAAGAACCGTGCAGCAGGCGGAGCCTTGAGCAAAGGCAAAAAACGTTAGTGCCGCACTAACATCGCGCCGTAAGGCGTTGCGAGGAGAAGAAATGAAAATAGTAAATGGTAAGGCGTTGCTGCTAAAGCTACGCAATCCCAACCGTGTCACTGACAGCATCCGCAAAAGTAAGGCGACTGGACCAAATGAAGTCGTAGTCAACTGGGGTGTGCAAGAAACACACACCCTGCGAGACATGAATATTAACGTACCATCACCTATTAGTGGACGTTATGACTGGCCAGGGAGATACAAGCCATACGACCACCAACGCAAGACAGCTGAGTTCCTAACGCTGCACCCCAAGGCATTCTGCTTCAACGAGCAGGGTACAGGTAAGACCGCATCGGCGATCTGGGCGGCTGACTTCCTAATGAAACAAGGCGTAATCCGACGAGCCTTAATAATATGCCCCCTGTCTATCATGGACAGTGCATGGCGTGATGATCTGTTTGAGGTAGCAATGCACCGCACAGTGGACGTGGCCCATGGGTCTGCCGCCAAGCGCAAGAAGATCATAGACAACGGTGCCGAGTTCGTCGTGATAAACTATGACGGTGTAGAGATCGTCGAGGAGAACATACGCAACGGTGGGTTCGACCTTATTATTGTCGACGAAGCAACACACTACAAGAACGCACAGAGTAAACGGTGGAAGTGTCTCAACCGTCTGGTCACCGAAGACACATGGTTGTGGATGATGACAGGTACACCCGCTGCGCAGTCCCCCCTCGACGCATACGGCATAGCCAAGCTAGTCAACCCATCGGCAGTGCCGAGGTTCTTTGGTTCGTTCCGCGACCAAGTGATGTTCAAGATCAGTCAGTTCAAGTGGAGGCCAAAAGAGAACGCAACCGAGACTGTGTTCAACGCACTGCAACCTGCCATCAGGTACACTAAAGAGCAGTGCCTGGACCTGCCCGACATGACATACGTGAAGCGGTTTGTTGAGTTAACACGCCAACAGAAAAAATACTATGAGATACTGAAGCAACGACTTGTGATGGAAGCAGCAGGTGAGGAGATCACCGCAGCCAATGCAGCCGTGGCTATGAACAAGTTGTTACAGATCAGTGCAGGGGCAGTCTACGCCGACAGTGGTGACACGCTAGAGTTCGACATCAAGAACAGATACAACGTACTCAAAGAAGTTATAGACGAGAGCAGCCAGAAGGTTCTCGTGTTTGTACCGTTCAAGCACACTATCGACATACTGACAGAGCGTCTGCGCAAGGACGGACATACCGCCGAAGTGATTCGCGGAGATGTGCCTGCGTCGAAGCGCACCGAGATATTCAAGAGGTTTCAAGATACCCCAAACCCCAAGATATTGGTGATACAGCCTCAATCGGCAGCACATGGTGTGACTTTAACGGCAGCGAATACTGTTGTATGGTGGGGTCCGACCTCGTCTCTTGAGACCTACGCTCAAGCTAACGCACGTGTTCACAGATCAGGACAAAAGCATCCATGCACCGTCGTGCAGCTCCAAGGTTCTGCTATTGAAAAACACGTCTACGCATTACTTGATAGTAGAATAGACGTACACTCAAAAATGATCGACCTTTACAAAGAAATACTTGACTAGCATAAGACTAGATAGTATCTATAAGGTCTCAGCAAAGGAGAACATCATGAGCGATGAAAAAGTATCCGTCGAAAAGCTGACGCGCACATATATAAAAATTCGTGATAGACGCGCTCAGTTGTCGGCAAAGTTCAAAGAAGAAGACGAAGGTCTCAAGGCACAGCAAGACAAGGTAAAGCGAGCGTTGCTTGACTATTGCAAAGAGCAAGATGTCGAGAGTGTGCGTACTTCCGCAGGTCTGTTCTACCGTTCGGTCAAGAAGCGGTATTGGACAAGTGATTGGGAGTCGATGCACAAGTTTATTCTGGAGCACGAAGTGCCAGAGTTCTTGGATAAGCGTCTTAATCAAACCAACGTAAAGCAGTTCCTCGAAGACAATCCTGACTTACTACCCCCAGGATTGAACGTGGACTCTGAATACGCAATTTCGGTGAGGAAGAAATGACTGAAGCAAAAGACAAAAGCCCTTTCGTAACTATCGAGAACCTAGCGCAGTATTTCTGTGTGTCGGTCTCTACCATCCGTGCATGGGTACGGCAGGGCTATATCCCAGAAACAACTTACATCAAGTTGGGGAACACGTATCGGTTCAACCGCGATCAGGTGTCGGAAGCACTGACAGCTATGCGGAAGGACGATGTAGAGCAAGAGCATAACACGTTAACTGTTACCGCCGAAGGTACAACAGGCACGGTTATGATCGAAACTAAATCCGAAGAAGATCAGCTAGAGTTCGATTTCGATGCTGACGAAGATGTGTAAGGAGAACACAATATGAGTGAACTAGACCTTTTTAAAGGCAACAGCCTCGTAAGCAGTGATCTGTTTAAGTCATTACAGTCCACTGCCGATAACTTGTCAGGTGGCACTGGCGGTGGTATGCGCCGCATCAGCTTCCGTGGCTCTCGTTTTCGGGAATTGGTTGGTGGCGAACAGGTAAACGTCAACAACAGCGGCTCTTTGAATGTTGTTATCTTGGACGCAGCTAAAGTATCTCGCACCTACTATGCAGGTACATACGATGCCGAAAACCCTGCGGCACCGACTTGTTGGTCAGCAGACACACAACGTCCTGCACCCGATGTACCAGACGGACAACGCCAAGCGTCTCGCTGTGCAGACTGCCCGATGAACGTACGTGGTTCTGGTCAAGGTGAGACACGTGCTTGCCGCTTCTCGCAACGTATCGCCGTGGCGCTAGAGAACAGCTACGATAAAGTATATCAAGTTAACTTGTCTGCGACTTCGGTCTTCGGTAAGCCAGTTGATGGCAAGATGCCAATGCAGGCGTATGCCAACTATCTGAACGCGCACAAGGCACCGCCCTCTGCTGTGGTGACTGAGATGTACTTCGACGAGAACAGCGATGTACCGAAACTGTTCTTCAAGGCAGCGCGTCCGTTGGATGAAGATGAATTAAAACAAGTTATCGAACTGCGTGAGCATGAAGATGTACAACGTGCAATCACCATGTCTGTGTCACAAGCAGATGGTGTGAAGAAAGACGCACCGAAGAAGTCCAACAACGTGTTGGAAAAAGCAGCACCCGCCGAGGCGGATGATGCACCCGTGGAAGAACCCGTGAAAAAGGTCAGCAAAAAAGAAGAGGCAAAACCCTCTACAGAAGACCTTAGTGATCTTGTCGACGCATGGGATGACGACGAGTAATAACGGAGCCGTGACTGTAACAGGTCACGGCATTTCTTTCATGGGCAAGAGCAATGCAAACAAAAACATTCCTACAAAGCGTAGTAGCCCACGAAGGTTGGTACTGCGTATTTGCTGCCAACAAGACAGGGCAACGTAAACAAAAATTCTACGACAGCATAGATCATGTGATGGATGCTGCACGAGACTTCGACGCAAACGGATACGATGCGTACTTCGCACTCGCTACTTTCGGCGAAGCAGGGTCACGGCGCAAAGACGCCGCCCTCAAGATGCGATCATTCTTTATGGACTTAGACTGTGGGCCGAGCAAAGAGTTCCCCACGCAGCAACAAGCTATTAAAGAGTTACGCAAGTTCTGTAAACAACTTAACCTGCCAAGACCTATGACGGTTAACTCCGGTCGCGGTGTTCATGTATATTGGCCCCTGAGCGAGGACGTATCCTGCGCCGAATGGGAACCTGTAGCAGAACGACTTAAGGCGTTATGTGCCAAGCACAACTTTCCTGCTGATCCTGCGGTCACGGCTGATGTCGCGCGTATCTTGCGTGTACCAGAAACGCATAACCACAAGAGCGATCCCCCTGCAAAAGTACAGGTGTTTGGATTAGAACAGGTGCAACCTGTTGACTTCGACGCGTTCTCTGAGTTGCTCGGGGCCGACCCGATACCAGTTCCTAAGAAGTTCACGCCAATGAGCGGCAGCAATGCGGTGATGGACGCACTGATGGGCAACCGCGAAAACTATTTCAAAGACATTATGGTCAAGACAGGGAAGGGTAACGGCTGTGCGCAGCTTGCCTACATCTACAAAAACCAGTCAACGATGTCGGAACCGATGTGGCGCGCAGGGTTGTCGATTGCGAAGCATTGCGTCGACGCAGACAAGGCAGCGGTGCGTATATCTGAAGGGCACCCTGACTTCACACCAGACGAGATGTACAACAAGATGGACCGCATCAAGGGTCCGTACCTGTGCAGTACGTTCGACGAATATAATCCTGACGTGTGCACAGGCTGTCCACTGTGGGGCAAGATCAAGTCACCGATCTCTCTGGGCGCGAAGATCAAGGAAGCGACAGAAGAAGACAACATAATAGAGTTAGAGACAAAGTCTCCTGACGAAGAGCCTACGCAGTACGTTATTCCGACATACCCGCGCCCATTCTTCAGAGGTGCAAACGGTGGTGTGTATATACGAGGCGAGGATGCAGAGGGTAATCCTGACGAGAAGTGCATCTACCATAACGACCTATATATTGTTCGTCGTGTTACTGACGGGGAGCAAGACATGTTGGTGTTCCGTCTGCACCTACCAAGAGATGGAATACGTGAGTTCACTGTGCCGCAGATCGCAGTCACGTCGAGAGACGAGTTTAGGAAGGCGATTGGTTCGAAAGGGGTAACGGCATGGGGTAATAATTTGGAGGCATTGATGTCTTACAGTATCAGGTGGATTGAAGAATTGCAGCATAACAGTGCCGCTGACGTAGCGCATACACAGTTCGGTTGGTCTGACGACGAGGGCAGCTCGTTTATTCTCGGGGATCGCGAGATATTCCCTGACCGAATAGATTTTAACCCTGCATCGACTGCGACTGCCTTTGCTTTCCCATGGTTCACACCGAAGGGATCACTGGATGGGTGGAAGCACAACGCTGAGTTCTTTAACCAAAGAGGCATGGAGTTATACCAACTCGTGGTATGCGCTGGTTTCGGCAGTGTACTAATGCGTAACTCGTTTCTGTATGGTTGTTTGCTACATCTGCACAGTAAAGATTCTGGTCTGGGCAAAACCACTGCGATGAATATGGCGATGACTCCATGGGGCGACCCTGAAGGTCTTATCTTGAAAGAGCGTGACTCGATTAACTCGCGCATGAACCGTGCCGAAGTCTACCGCAACCTACCATTCTGTACTGACGAGATAACAAACACTGCACCCAAACTTGCATCCGACACAGCCTACGGCATCACTGAAGGATCGCAGCGTAACCGTATGTCTGGTGGGTCTAACGTCGAACGATCTCGTGGTGGCACGTGGCGGTTTTTGGCCTTGTCTACTGGGCAAATGAGCCTGATCGAGAAAATATCTCTGTACAAAAATGCGCCGAAAGCAGAAGCCCTGCGGGTGCTAGAAGCACGAGTAGATAAGTTCTTCGATGGCACTGGCGACAAGAAAATGACAGACGAGTTCTCTCAACGTGCCAAGAAACACTACGGACATGCAGGGGTGGTGTTTGTCCAACACTACATGAACAACAAGGAAGCTATTCAGCAGATCGAGGACAAGGTGCGCGAGCGTGTCGACAATGCCTGTAATCTTGGATCGTCTGATCGTTTCTGGTCAGAGTATATCACCAAGGCACTGACTGCAGGGATCGTAGCAAATAAGATTGGCCTATTAAATTATGACATGAAGCACGTGTTTGACTTTGCGGTACAGCTTATCAAGCACAATCAAACTGTGGTTCAGGATATGTCCACATCGTCTAGTCAGATACTTGCAGACTTCTTCGCCGAACATAACGGCAATATACTTTCGATCAAGAGCACGAGTGACCTGCGTGGCACGACCCAAGATGGGTTGGAGTCTCTTATTATTCCTGAGATGAACCCACGCACCAAGTTGGTTGCACGGTATGAGACGGATACTAAGAAGGCGTTCATTCTGGTCAAGCCGTTCAAGCGTTGGTGTATCGAGCAGCAGATCGACTACACAGCTTGCCTAAATGATTTGGTGAAAGATCGCGGTGCCATAAAGCGCAAGATGCGCATAACAAAAGGCACGAACCTGAACCTGCCTTCGGCTGATGTTATAGAGGTTAACTTCGAACTAGAGACTGGGAGTGACGATGAAAGCAATACCGAGGACTGATGACCTACACCCTGATGGCATCCGCGTGACTGTCGACTGGGACAAGATGGTAGTAGGTGCATCTATCTTCGTACCCTGCATCAACACCGAAGAAGCTAAGAAACAGATAGCTAAAATAGCTAAAACAAAGGGTTGGGAGACAAAAGTATTCATCCGAATCGAAGATGGCAGATTTGGGGTACGAATTTGGAGAACTTTGTGATAACATGTTGGTACACATGTTTTGCTCTATACATGTTCTCCTCTCCCTGAGTACCCCCGCCAAGTGCGGGGGCTTTTTCTTAGAAGAGTTGGAACCCCTGATCCCATTCGTCACGTTGCTGTTGTAGCACACGCCGCATGTTCGGGCTGATAGTGATGCCGTTGTACATCGTAGCCGAGGTTTCCATGTGCTGACGCATAGAGCGCATCATGGTTTCTGGAGTGATTGCAGCGGAACGGTGGCGGCGGTTAAACTCGCGAATATCGCCCATAACCTCACGTGCTGTAGGCCCGTCCCCCATACGTAGCGCAACGTAATACTGACGAAGTAGACGTGTGCGCCGTGCATTTACCGCACGATCAATACGCTTGGTGACTTGGTTACGTTCTTGTTCGAACGTGTAGTCTGAGGGCGCGAAGCCGATAACCTGTGCCGCTAGATCGCCGAAAGACAAGTCGTCTGTGATCGGGTCGCGGCGACGAGTAAGGATGCCATCATCTGCAGGGTAACGATATATACCACGTACGGCATTACGTACGGCCCCAGGCACCATAGATTCAATACCTCTTACTGTGTTACCATCCATCATGTCTTTGAACCCGCGGTTCATTGAGGATACGGTGCTCCATGCAGGTCCACCGAAGTAATACAAGAAGTCTTCCTCGAGCGAAGCGTTTGTGTTGAAGCGGTTAGCCTGCAAGATCAGACCCGATAGACCGATACGGCTAGACACGTCCACACCCAATAGTGCGGTTAATGGTCCTTTATATAGTGTCTCTCCGAGTGCTTTTCGCACCATGGTTTCGGCATTGTCTTCTTCCTCGTCGAGCAAGAACAAGTCCATCAACTGCATTAACTCACGCGCAAGTGGCATACCCACTGCACCTGCCAACAAGAACGAGGTACCCATGATACCTGCCAACTGCTTCGCGGCAATCGAGCGTTCTTCTTTGCTGACGTTCTGAGCATCGAGCATCTTACGCGCAGTCTTGAACATCGTGTAGTACATCTGGATGCCGTAAGACTTATACATCAAGGCAACGCGCCCGACACCTTCCTGAGCAAAGCGTGGCGCAGTTTCAAGCACGGCACCGCCGTTGGTTTGCTGTGTATCATAGAGTGCCTGCTCTGCCGCAGCCTGCTGACGTTCTGCCGTAGACATTGCTTTGCCTTCAACGCTGTTGTTGAGGCGGTCAAGTTCTAGTTGGTAGGCAGTCAGTGTGCTGACTTGGCGGTTGAACATCTCGACGTTGTGGAACATGAACGCTGACGCACCGCTGACCCAATCCATGATACCGCGTTCGCGACCTGAGTTATCGAGGCCCAAGCTGTCTGCAAACAACGAACGGTTCAACTGACCACGCGCTGCCATCATTTCCATGAGTGGTTTGATTTCTTCGATGCGCTGACGTTCTTCAGTTTCTAGCTCTAGGTCTTTACGCACGACATAATCACCATTGGCGTCTAGTTCGAAGTAGTTGTCTATGCCGGGCATAGCAAAGCCATTTGTGTTAACTTCTTTACCAAACGGAGCAACCATAGGTATCTTGCGGTTCAGGCCACTAGACGTAACCATCTTCTGTGCATTGCGCAGGGCTTTCGTAGTTTCTTTCCATCCGTACCGCCCCGAAAGCATCGGGTATACAAACAGAGGTATCTGCGAAAGGTTGACGACAGCAGACGATGCGTTGAACCCGATAGTCCAGATAAACGCCAGACGGTTTGCAGTCTGCGCAATGCTATCTTTGGGTGGGTTACGTGCGAAGTCTGCACGTTTCATAATCTCGTCAACGAGATACTTGTTCTCGTCTGTGATCTTAGTCGCATTGTCTTCCATGATCTTGTCTTGCAAATCACGGATTTTGGCACTGTAGCGGAGCCGCTCTACTTGGCGTCCTAGATCGAACGCTTTTGTTTTGAGAGCATGGATCGCATCTTCTTTATACCCTGGGGTACCTTTCCGACGCTGCAGCGACTTCGCGAATGATGTTTCGGGAAGCGCCTCCACAAACAGGCGTAAGATTTCTGCTTGAACCTTGTCATCAACCTTGTTCGCGCGAAGGGTCTGGAGTGTCTGGCCCACGAACGACGAGGGCGGTGCCTTCGCATAGTTAGCATCGCTTAGATTGACGAACTTTTCAATATCTTTGACCGTCTTATCTTTCTTAAGATCAGCCATTGCACGGTCACGCTCTGCCAGTGTCTCGAACGCTTCGACGTTAAACTCGCCATCTGCAGTGTAGGACAACCAGTAATCACCAGAACGTGTTAGTGGGAAGTATGGCTCGATGGTGCCTGTCTCAAACAACCGTGCGTACACTTCGTTCTTGAGTTCCTTACGTGCTTCTTGATCTGAGATAGTCTCGTCGATCTTGCCGTAGATCACATCGCGCATGTTCTCGTACTGTTTCTTGTACGTATCGCGCATCTGTTCGTAAACCTTACGTCCATCACTGCCAAGTTTACCCCAGTCTTTTCGCATGGTGTCATATGCTGCAAGTTTCTCTGGGTCGCCCATCTTCTCGTAGTAGCTACGTGGTTTTGATGGATCGACTTGTTCGATGGTGCTTGTGTAGATTACTTTGTTAAGAGTATCGACGCGGCCTTCGTTGTTCTTGGCCCATGATGCAACGGACTTGAGAACACCCTCCACCTTCTTATCGGCTTCGGCTACGGCACCGCGCTGTTCTTCCATCATCTTGTGCAGTTCATACATACCTGTGATGCCACGAGAACGCGCGACATCTGCAACGGCTTGCGATGGTAGGAAGCCCATGAAGGCACGTTTGGTTTTGTCTTTGCCTTTACCGCGCAAGAACTCAATAACCTGATCGGAGAACTTCTGCCGAAACTCCTTGGTTACTGGCCCGACAGACTTCTGCATCGAGTCAAGTGTTTCAGCTGCACGGCGTCCCGCCTCACGTGGTGACAACATAAAGAACTCACCAGTGCCTTCTGTGTTTGGAGCAGGTGCGAGAATGTTGTCAATGATACCAGTTGCTTGGTCTAGCGCGGACTCGACAGGCTTAACAGGCTTGCCGATCAAGGTACGCAAGAAGTTAGAGATAGCTGCCTTGAACTTAGCAAAAGGAGTTAGTGGGTCACCTTTGACCTTCAGCCCTGCCAGCATACGTTGGAAGTCTGGGTTCGAGAACGTCTCCGCAACAAATTCTTCTACGCTCGTTGAACCGTATGCAGTGGGCATGTGGTCTTTTGTTTCGTCGAAGATTTTCTGCAGTTTGCGTGTCAGCGGGTGGTTCTTCTTAGCTAGTGTCGCAACAGTCGCGGCGTGCGTCATCTCATGAAGCAGGGTATGTGCGTTCATACCGCCGTTTGGAATGTTGTCTACACCGTCGAAGTAGTAAGTATCTGACAAGCGGATCGTGTTGGTGTCACGAGTAAACCGCCCTGTAAAGTCAATGTCTTTACCGATCTCAACCTTTGTATCCCCTGCAACCTTGGCCAGCTTCTCAGCAACGGCACGAACATCAGGGTCGGCAGTGTTTGCCGCAAGTGCGCGAAGGGCACCCTGCAGGTTGCCACCTTTTAGTAGACGCGTCACCACACTCGGTAGCGGAGCGTTTTGGTTAGCCTGCATGTTGAACATGCCGCCTTTGTAGATCATGGACCGCAGCATCGGATCAGTCTCGTCGATGCCCAGTTTCTCCATTAGATCGTCAAGTGCTTTTGCATCAGCTTCGGTGTTTAGGTCGAATCCACCCTCAAGCAGTGCCTCGATCTCACGGCGTTTGGCAACCAAGTCAGTAGCTTCGAAGGCCGCTACGTTTGCGTTGATCTTCTTAGCGTCACGCATCGCGGTGGCGATCCAACGCTTTGTTACCTCAGACATGTTCTCTGCAGCCCAGTCTAGGGTAGCTTGCGCTGAGTTCTTACCACGTGCAGGTAGATACGCCTTATTGTCGGGGCCAAAGAACGCAATCTCATCTGCGGTCATGTCTTCTGCTTTACGGAAGTTCGGTGCCTCTGACACTACATCGTCGACAGCATCTTGCAGACCAAGGATCGGGTCTTCGTAAGCACCCAGATATTTCTGCACTGCGCCAGTGGTGTTCTTGACCTGCTTGTTTGACTTGGTGTTGAGAAGTTTTAGTACCTTCTCTTTGTCTGTCACAGTCATCGGATCAGACGCGGGTTCGACAGCCATAGTTTTTACAAACCGCTTGTGGTCTGCACTGGTGTTCGCATCGTATGCGTCCATCAACTTGGCTTCGATAGATGCCTTAGTCTCACCTGTACGGGTAGTAGTTTTCTTCGGCTGTGGCTTCGGCGCGAGTGCCTCTGTGCGCTTCTTGCCTACTTCAAGCACAGGCATTGCAGGGCGTCTCTGAACTTTACCTTCTTCTGTTCTGCGTGCTTCAGCCTTACGCTCAGTCTCTTCTTTGAAACGGCGTTGTGATTCTAGTTGGCGTGCGCGTTTAGCTTCATCAGAGAACCGTGCTTTGTACGCAGGTCTTTCTGTTAGAGGGATATAACCTTCTTGGCCTGGCATGAGTGATTCGTCGTACGGTGCTGCTTCTAGTGTAGCTCGCTGACCGCCTGTTGGTACTCTAGCAGGCTCAAGACCCTGCACACTTCTTCCCAGTCCTCCCTGTCTAGGTGCTGCAGTTCGGGTGGTATCTCCAGTTCCACGAGTTCTCCGTCCGCGTTCTGCCACGCTTGGTGCACCACTTGTAGGGCTAACTCCCACTCCTTCTGTGTCAGTGGTTCGTCCAACATCCGCTGCCTCCTGTGTTGGGGCGGGAGTAGGCTGCGCTTTGCGAACACCCCGCGGGGTAAATAAGTCTGGCTGTGCTTCAGGCACTCCCTCCAAATAACGACTAATACCTAACTGTGCAGATTGGGATGCGGCTTTGCTGTTAGCAAATGTAACGAGTTGTTGCCGGGTAGCGGGGTCAGTGAGGTCACGCCCCATAACACGTTTACGGATACGCGCAGTTGGCGCGATACCCATCTGATCTAGCACTTCTTTTGTTATTGGTTGTGGTTCAGGTGCTGGCTCTGCCTGCTGTGGTGTGGAAGGACGACGTTTCTGACCAAGGCCAGGGAACCCTAACTGCATTGGTTCACGGCGTTCTACTCGCTCAGGGATGCGAGCTTCCATCTCGTCTAGCTGTCTGGCCTCTGGTGCTTCCTCGATCACTTCAAGTTCTTCGCGAGACTCAGTAGCAGGGCGTGTTTCACGAATTTCAGCGACACGGGTGCGGACCTTGTTGCGCTCTGCACGGGTAAGATCGGTACGCTTGATACCTGCATCGGCCAGTGCACGCTGCACGGCTTTTTCTGTGTTTACGCGACTTGTCGTATCCGAAGCTGCTAGGGCACTATCTACAACCTCTGCGCGGCGCGCTGCTGCTTGACGGAACGGCGCTTCTTGGGCTGCTTGCACTTGTGGTTGGATACGTTCAGCGGCTTCCGCTTCTGTGCGTGCTGCAATATCTGCTTCCTGTGCGGCCTCTCTTGCTTGTCCAACAGTGCGGCGTGCGGCAGCGTACTGCTCGCCTTGCTCGATCTCTTGGATCAAATCTACTAGATCGCCTTGCTGCTGTGGGGCAGCGGTTTCGGCAGTAGGCAGCGGTGCTTCTTCACGAGGTGTAGGCTCACCAAGACGGCGGCGTTCTTGTTCACGTTCAAGTGCAAACAGGTCAGGCTGTTCAAAACCTTCTACATCTCCACGCTCTGCGGCACGTAAGGCTTCACGTTCGCGGGCACGTTCTTGAGCTGCTCGATATTCTTCGTCGGTGCGTTGCTGGCTGAACGGAATGCGTGTGTCTTGTAAATCTGCAAGGCGTTGTTCTTCTGCACGGGCTTCTTCGGCGCGGCGGCGTTCGGCCTCAACACGCATTTGTTCTGCTGTAGCTGCTTCGCCAGTCGGTCCAACTTGCACTACAGCTGGAGTACCAGGTGCTGGCAACTCAGGACGTGGGGGTTCAAGTAATCCTGCTGGACCTTCTGGTGCAGGTAAACCTTCTGGGCCTTCTTCGACTTCGGCAGGTGCAGCACCGCGTGCGCGACGACCAAGGAAGGTGTCAACCATCAACTGTAATGTACCACCAGCTACGCCACCAATGGCACCTGCTTCTCCTGCGCCTTCGAGGATAGCCTGTTCAGCGTTATACCCACGCTCGTTGAGGTTCTGTAGGATGTTGGCTGCGGCTTCTTGCGCTGCTTCTTCCCCACCAGTGCGTGCGGCACGGACAATACGATCTCGCATTGTGCTAACGGCTTCTTCGCCAAGATCACCTGCAAGTCGACGACCAATCGGCCCAAGAACACGACCAAGTGGCAATGCCTCAGTAGCACCGATCAAGGCACCACGGCGGGTAGCGGCAGTCCGTTCTTCTTCGGTAGCCCCAAACTCACGGGCACGTTCACTTGCTTCACCAGCTCCAGCACCGACACCGACAGCACCCGCTCCCAGTAAACCAGCGATACCTGCACCAGCGGCACCAAGACCAGCGGCTGCGCCACCATATGCGGCAAGGGCACCAGCGCCCGCAACACCAGCAATAGAACCGAATGCGCTTGCAATTTGGTAGGTTAAGTCTTCTGGATCGCCGCTGTCTGGACGAATAGTCTCTGCAATGCCTTGAATGCGATCACGGGCTGCAAGTTCAGCTTCTTCATCTAGGAGTGTAGCGGCACCGAGTGCAGCTTGCTCGCCAACGCCGATAGCACCTGCGGTAAACCCTGACAGAATATCACCAATGAACCCTGTTTCTTCATCTTGCTCGATGGGTGTACGTTCACCAAGAGCTTCACGCTGCCGACGCAGGTTCTCGGCGCGTGCCTGTCTACGCGCAAAAACGTCTTGATACTCCCCTGGGGTTTCGGCCCGCATTTGCATTTGTGCCATGCGAACTAGCTGATCCCGAGGAGTATTCGGCGGTGCCTCAACGTTTATGCTAGAGCCATCTTTCAGCGTGAGCGTGTAGGTACCCATCAAGTGGCTCCTTATTCGTTATAAGTGATGTCTTCGATGTCTTCCATCTCAAGGGCGGGCAGGTCTGAAGTATCAATCCCAGTCAAGTCGATCAGACGCGCAGTCAAACGTTCCTGTGCATCAAGCACTCCGCTTTCGTTCAATATGGTGTTAGCGTCGATACGGGCGATAGATGTTCTACGTGCGATCTCTTGTTCCAACTGTGCAGCGGTTTCCTCATCTGCAAAACTAAGTTGTACGTTGAGTTCAGGGATACCTTGTGCGTCCATCTGGCGTTCTATTTCTGCGTCTTGTACGCTAATCAACCGATCTAGTGCTGCTGAAGTAGTTCCAAGGTCTGCCGTAGTGCGTGCCGCCGCTGCATCCGCTGCGTTGACCGCGAGTTCTTGTTCGCGGAGCGAACGATCATCATTATCACGACGCTCTTGATATTGCAGTTTTGCCGCTTCCATCTGGTTACGGAGTTCTGCTGTACGCAGGCTTGCTGCTGCACTAAGGGCCGCGCGGTTGTTAGCCGAAACCTGTGCGTACATTTCACGGCCTAGCGACAGACCCATATTGGCTAAGTCTTTATCTAGCGCCATGCCACGTTCGGCCATATCAAACTGATCTATTAGGCGTTGGCGGCGTGCAGCCTTTTGATCTGCACGTAGGTTCATAGAAGATGCTGCACCACCTGCAAGTGCGGTAGAACCCCGTCCCGCCGTACCGATTAGGAAGGCTTTAAGCTGATCGCGGCGTTCTTCTGCTGGATCGTAGAGTTCTTCATCTAATGCAGCTAGGCGCTCTTCCATTTCGGCGTAGCGACCCGCTTTTTCTTCGCGGCCAGTATACTGATCTGCACGGGCAAACCCGCGCTCCATGGCTGCTTCTGCATTGCCAGTACCGACACCGACACCAAGACCCGCAAGTCCACCGCTGTCAGTAGGAATGTTGGCCGCTGCGCCAGTAGCAGAGGGAGGGGCTGCTGTATCTTCTGGCACAGGGCCACCACGTAGTCCATCGTCTGGTCCACGAGTAGGAGAGACGGGTCCAGTACCACCTGCTCGGCGAGGGGCAGCATCAGCACCGATACCAAATGCAAAGTCTTCTGGGCCTTGACGCTCAACGGCGGGCGCAAATGTTTCAGGCCCAAGTGCTTCTGGACCTTGTTCAGGAGGCATCGCGGTTGAACCAGGGACAATGCTTTGACTACCCTGCAGATTTAGTGCTTGTAGTCCACGAGATAGTAGAGAAGGCCGTTGTGGTCTTTCACGTGCCACTGCATCGGTATCTGTACGACCTGCTTCACCACCATACATACTGTAATCAGAACCAGCTTCACGTTGGCGACGAGCTAACTCATTACGGATTGCACGGTACCGTTCAGGGTCGGTGCGACGAAGCTCTGCAAGGC
>Ga0070749_10000949_pt1 | contig 19621 bp, 14 predicted proteins | sample VirMetDEL_Nov_18_FD_75180 | JGI IMG/M metagenome (GOLD analysis project Ga0070749, IMG submission 75180) | Aqueous microbial communities from the Delaware River and Bay under freshwater to marine salinity gradient to study organic matter... | ecosystem: Environmental > Aquatic > Marine >...
ACTACTGCTTCGATAACGTCAGTCTGCACGCTGCCGTCACCGATCTCTTTGCTGGGGGCAACGCGAATGCGGTCAGTAACAGTTAGGTCAAATTGGTAAGCCATTAGTTAGTCTCCAGTTCGCTCTTTGCAATTTCCTTCGATGTCTCGTCAGTAGACGTGCTTGCGATACGCTCTAATGCGCGTTTATAGCGTACCAACACTGCGTTATTATATTTCACGACTCCATCAAAAAACACTTTGGCGGACGCATCCGCGTCACCGCTAAATGTGACTTTGCCGTCATCATTCATATCCAACCGTCCGAATTCTTTCTCTGAAAAAGAAAATGTCATAAGATCGTCTGCCATTGTCTATTCTCCTTATCTTACGTAATAAAGTTCAACTGCGTCTGAGATGTTTTTCATTTTAATCCATCGTGGATTCACTGGTTCACCTGCCTTGACTTGTATCTGCCCCAACAATCCAACGAGCCACCACTCATCACGTTCCTCACGCGATTGATACGCATTGTCCAACGACTCGTCGTAGTCGGGGTTGAGTTTGCGAACAGATTGAGTCGATGATGTTGCGCCCTCTGGTGGTGTCCAGTTCGGATCTTTGGCTAATTCATCGCGCTCATATACAGCAAACTCATTGCCTTCTTCGTCTGTGTATGTCCAGACAGTCACATCCTCGCGCAGATAGACACCCCAATCGTCCGTCAGATATTTGTCTGTCCAGTGATTCCACGCCGTATTACCAACCACTGCGCTGTTTTTGTTGTCTTCCTGTGGTCGCGTAACCCCCATGATGTCGTCCGTGCTGTCCGTGCCTGCGTTGTAGTATCTGACTCTATCGCCATCTAATACAATAGTGCGTCCCACCTCTGCCGCATTTCCAGATTGTGACTCAAAATACTCTTGATAGTCAGCACCGCTACCGTTCCACGCTCCGTCAGCATACGCCTCGCCATCGCCCCTAAATCTAAATTCAAGATCCGCACCATTACCGCTGTTAAAACGACAAAAATCATACCCATTAGTAGCCGCTCGCGTTGCATATAATTGCAGCATTATGGAATCGAATGTGCCGCTCGTGTTGTTAAAAAATGCTGGACCACGATTCTTATCTGTCGTTATGCCATAAATGGCGTAATCACCTACAGTTCCCGTTTTAGCATACACACGCGCTATCTGGTTGGTAGTTTCGCCAATAAGCAGATCGCCATCGCTTGTGATGCGGAGGCGCTCCGCTGGACTACTACCAGTATCAAACCGAATCTCAGACGCTCTAAACTCTGTCGCTATATATGCTGATCCAGATCGGTTGTACGACTGGAAATTAGCGTAACCCGATGATGTGCCGATTTCTAACTGTTCGGCACCACCGTTGGATACGTTAAACGTATCACCTGCTACGCCGTTAGTGCCGACAATCAGTCGTTGTGAATTGTCAATCCGCATCGCCTCATCGACATTGCCGCCAGTGTCTCGCGTGTAGAAAACCAGATCGCCAGTGTTGGCCGATCCTTTATCTTGATGGATAATCGCACCGCCCACCACTTGCGCACTGTCGTTTGTGAACGCTATCCCGTTACCCTCGTTCGTAGTGCTTGAGCATCGAATAACGAGCGCATAATCATCAACGTCAGATATATCACCTGCGGCATTGCGACCTGCGGCAGCTATATCGACAAGACCTTTTGGTGAGGTCGTTGATATGCCCAATCCAGTAGCATCTAATCTGAGTTTTTCGCTGCCCTGTATGCTAAAACTGTAAAACTGATTACTACCGTAATTATTAAATGCAAATTCGTTGGTGTTGTGGTCATACTGTATTATGCCATTGTTTGCCGCAGACGCCTCAGCGTTCGCAAAAAAGATATTACCCGTAGAAGTTGTTCCAGATTTTATCGTCACCCCACCATTACCACTTGAAGCAACGACTAAATTGCGAGCGTCTGCAAAATATGAAGATGGCGAGGACGTTCCCAATCCGAGCAGACCTGCCGATGTCAGCGTCATGGCTTGCGTAAACGAAACATTATTACCTGCTGTGCCAGATGCCGCTGTATACCAGCGATGCTCTCCACTCACCTGTCCATAAGCTGGCGCATAATCAGTATTGATATATTTATAGTTTGACCCATCCCAATAAAAATTACTGCCGACAAACGTGTTACCCGCACCGTCATTGTATAGGACGCTATCATTAACCTGCAATGCTCTGTACGAACTATGCCACGCACTGGGCGTAACGCCCAATCCCATGTTGCCGCTCGTATCAATCGTGAGTCGTTGCGCTGTATTTGCGTTGTCATATATGCCAAAATTGCCAACGCCCTGCGTTGTAAAAATGGTATAATCCGCAGACGCATCGCCCTTTAGTCGAAACCCTGCGCTTGTGCTTGTCCCTGTTGTCTCTGCCATTACATACGCAGTTGAAGCATCTTTGACATGTAATGGGGTCGCTGGCGAGTTGTTATTTATGCCAACGCGAGATGCGCTTTGGTCAACAAATAGTTGTGAGGTGTTTACCGAAAAATCACCATTTGCGTGCAGTTTGGTCTGCGTTGCACCGTTATCGGCTGATAGAACCAAATCTTTTGCTATTGTGTTATATACGGAGTTACTGGCGTTCGCACTGTTAATCGTAATACCACCTGCGGTAGACGCATCTGTGCGGATCAAACGAATTGTCTGCGTTGCGCCACTGCCCTGTATGTCCAACTCCTCAGTGGGAGCCGCACCGATACCGACCTTATTAGCCGACACATCAACAATCAGATCCGTTGTCCCTACCGTCAGATCGTCGCTGAAGGTTCCCGTAGTGCCACTGATCGTGCCGCCTGTTACGTTGCCGCTGATATTTCCCGTGACATCGCCTGTTAGGTTGCCTGTGACGTTTCCGGTTACATTCCCTGTCAGATCTCCTGTGACATCTCCCGTCACGTTACCTGTCAATGCACCACTTACGCCACCTGTAGCTGTGATGAGGCCAGTTACGCCTAACGTGCCGCCCATTACTGCGTTGCGGCTTAGATGCAGGTCACGAGGGCGTGTAGCACCACTCGCGCCTATATCATATGTATTATCTGTAAAAAGAAGATTGCTAGTAATTGTGCTATTTATAGTAAGCGTATCACTAGCATTATCGCCTACAGTAACATTGCCGTTAAGGGTTAATCCACCCGTGAGAGTAAGTGTCCCACCTACAGTCAGATTGTTAGTAATCGTTGCAGCGTCTACATACAGGTTCGCCCATCTAACAGATGTTGTCCCCAGGTCATCGGTGCTATCTGTATCCGATACGATATTACCGCCTGTAACAATACCAGAGGTAGGTGCTGTATTGTTATCCGTAGAAAACCCACCTCGCAGTCGTAGATCGTCAGTTCCATCTTGTATGTCTAAGACAACAGCATCCGTTCCAGCTCCATCAGAATCGGTTGACATTATCTCCAATGCGGTGCTTGTCGCATTGTAACGCACACGATAATCTCCATCCGTAGCGTTGCCTAACGTCATGTAGATGTCATCTGACAGAGCAATGCGCGAACTAGTGGAATAGGTATGATACCCTGTCCAGGTCCATGCAGAGCTGGTAGACACGTTATCTGAGTTCAAATTACCACTGTTTGTGTTTGTGATAATATTGTTGAACTCAGCATTCAAGTCGCTTGCCGTAAGCGTTTCGTTTGCTACAAATGTTTTTACTCGACTATACGTTGCCATTTACATCACCTTGATGGATTCGGAGTTCCTGCACTGCCCAATGTTTTAAGCAACCTGCGTTGCCCTTTCGTTCCTTCCTCTGCATTTACATCAGTCAACTGTAAACCGTATTCGCTTGCTAATCGCTCTAAGCCACGTTGCAATGGTGTATTGGGAGGAAGTTGCTTGATAAAATCTTTAGCCTCTTTAGGCAATCCTGAAAACCAACCACTTAACAAATCATTTGCTTTCCGAAGGTTCCCCCTTGCTTGAGGGGCTGATTTTCGGATTATGACTTCGGAAGCAATGCGAGGGTTATAAAGTGCTTGAAGTGGCACTGCGGAAAGTGCGCCAACTGCTGCAATAATTGGTTCGCCTGTAAATAGGAAACCACCAGCAGCACCCGTTGCAAGAGCGCGTAACAAGCCAGCATACTCAGACCGTTGAGCTAATCCTTTTGACACAAAAGGATTAAAAATTCCTGCCACAACCCCTGTGCGAACATTTTCGTTACCCGAATACTTCTCTAACTTTTTTAACAAGTCAGGTCTAGAATATTGACGCGCATTGGGGTTATACGAATTTGCTAATTCAGCTACGATGGTTTCTTTTTTTACTTTATCAAAATTAGTTCCTGATACACTAAATATGTTTGACATATCACGTTGCAAATCAGCTATATCGTGATATTCAGCCATTGCCCTAGAATATGGACCATTAGGATCATTCCCATCGTAAGTTCTTTTTAGATTACTTGAAAGAGCTTTACGTAAAGTAGTTCTTGCTGTAAATGCCGCAGCACTTGGCGTAGTGTCTCCCCTAAAATCCGTAGGACCAGGCATGCGACTTATGTTTTTATCTAACGCCTTACGCCAATCGTGGATGTCAGTTCCTGATTTATTGCCCCAATTAAGAACTTCTTCTATTTCTTTGCTTATCTGACTGCGATATTCAGGAAGCACTCCTGATCCATCGCCAAATGAAACAGTGTATCCAGAATACACAGTTTTTTCTTGAGGAGATTCAGCAAAATCAGTTACATTCTTTTTAAAATTAGCTTTGCGTGTTACAGGCGTTATTTTAATGCCGTCACCAAACTCATCTTTTAACGACTGAATAACGCTAGATTTAAGTTGGTCCATTTGCGGGTAATCTTTTTCCATTAATGGACGCAAGCTAGCCATAGCCTTTGTGTAAGCTTGTTCAGCTTTTTTGTTGACTGCTTTTACAGCATTGGCTGTTTCGTTAAATAATTTGTCGTAAAGTTCCCCTCGTTCCATATTGCGCCACTTACGCAATTCACTACCCTTGCCCCCCTCTGTTAAGTCTCTAAGCTCAGATACGGCTCTACCTCCTGCCGAAGTAGGAAAGCCAAAAAACTCATCTACATACTCTGAGCCAAGACTTTTATCAGAACGAGTAATAGACTTTAGCCCTGATTTAACCTTATCAACACCTTTTCTTCCCAATTTAGTTGTTGTTGATGCTGCCAAATTGATAGGATCTGCTTTGTCTGCGTAATCAGCAACTTTTCCTAATCCACTTGCTGCCTTACCCAACGCACCGCTTTTTGATAAACCAGCCGCACCTCTAGCTCCTAGCGCAGCACCGCGCAGTGGACCAGATACAGCCAGTGCAGCGTTAGCTAGTGCTGTAGCAGGGTCCTTGTTGATGCGTGCAGGAGTTAAAGATTGGGCAACCTCTTCACCCATAAGGCTTGCCATATCTTCAGCCTCTTGAGTGCCAAGATCTAGGTCTAGTCCTACCTTTCGCCCCAATACATCAGCTCCACCACCTGCTAAACTAGCTAACGATTTCAAAACAGATACGTCACGATCAAAAACTTGCCCAACAATATCTGCCGCACCCTTAACGGTATCTAATGCAAGTTCCCCCGTACTTGGAAGTAAATTGGAAGCAATTTCTCCTACGTCAAAATCTTGAGTTTGGTAAGCTTCAACGAATCCTTTAACGCGCACCTTATCTGGATTCTTTCGCGCATACCGATACCCAAGCATTTTATCATCTTCATAAGCACCAAACTTTTGCGGGTTCGCTTGTTTAAGAGCTTTGCCTAATCCTTCGTAGTCATTGAATGTTTTCATTATAGATCCCCGTCTGCCCAACTATTGCCACTCGTATTCGTAGAGGCACTTGAAGTTTGAGCATTTGCGGAAGGGGTAGACATTTCAATTTCCCTGCGGTATTCTTCTAATTTTTCCACATCCACATTGCCGTCAGGAGTTATAAGACCGCTAGAAATCAACCCATCACTAGCCCCTGGTATTTTAAAGTTTTTGTTTGCTGCAAATTTTGCAAAATCAGCTAATTTTCTTAGGATAGCGAACTTTTGACGGTTTGCTTCTTCTCCCATGCCCAATCTTGGAAGTAAATTAGCCACAGCAGCGGCATCTGCATTTGAAGGTCTACCATCATTAAATGCAGATGCTAAACGAATAGTAAAAGCGTCTGCGATACTTTCATAAACTGATTCCCCTGGCAGCATTCTGCTAGCAAATTTTTCACCAACAAAACTATACGCATCAAACAAGAAACCTGAGAAAAACTCACCAGGATCATCTAATGTGTTGTATTGATCTTCTAATATGTTTACAGTGTTAGTCAGGCTTGTTGCTTCACCTGGTTCTGCATTAGACACAGCACCAGATGCTCCTGCACGCAATAAATCTTGATACTGTTTTGGCAAGTTATTGTATATTTTGGAAACTGATGGCGAACTACTTAGCCACTGTTCAAAATTTTTAGAATTTAAAGCTCCAGATGTTGCTGCGGATTCTATTACACCCATCAATACATCTGCTTCTCTTTTATATTCTCTAAGTTGTGTTTCTGCTTGTTTTGTTTTTTCTAATTTTTCTGCACGTGCTTCATCTCTACTTAGTCTTCTTTCAGCTAATTCCTGTTGCTTTCTTCTATATTCATTTGTTTCCTGTGCTTCCCGTTGCACCTCTAATCCTTTGCCAAGCCCCGATAGGCTTTTAAACAAAGCAGACCCTACGCCCTTTTCAGGGGCAACTTGCGCCCCTCTTGCGCCACCACCACGCGACAAAGCGTTGATAAGGTTAGCACGTGCTTGCGATCTTCGATTCGCTTTATTGGCTTTCCCTACTGCCCTGCTATCAAAATAAGATTCGCCACCTGCCCCCAATGCTTGCATGATGGCAGGGCCGTATTTCCTCAAAGTAGATAAGATTCTAGATTGTGGCTCAAGACCCTGCGTATCCAACGTAGGGGGGTCATCATACGCTGTTTCAACTAAAAACTTTTCCACAAACGCATCGACATCTTCATCAATCGTATCTGTATCTTCTTCTACAAACGCATCAGGACGTTCAGGTATTGTGTCCGTTTCGCTTTCAACTTTTTCTACTTCTTCATCGCTCACGCCATTGTCTGGACTAAGCGTTTGCTCTTTAAATTTCCTTCTAGGGCCAGGGAGGTCGTAGTAATATTCATCTGGTTGAGTCTCAGTAAATCCCTCTTGATACGTATCTGGACCAAGTGAACTAAGCTCTTCAGAAAAAAGATCATTTATCCTTTTTTCTTCTTTCTCGTAATCTCCTATTTCTAACTGCTGCATTGCCATCTGTTCAAGCAATTCTTGATCAGACATTCCCGTGGGAGTTTTTTGCAAATTAGCGTCTGGCTCAACTTTTAACAGGCGATCCTTTCGCATGTCCATCAATCCAGACACATCGCTTGAAGATGTTTCTGCCATGCTTAATTCACGGTCTGCTACCTCTGGCGTTGTACCAAGCCTTTTATCTATTTCCCTAAAAGTATTAGAGCGATCTACATACTCTTTTACTGCTTGCTCCATAGCACGCGCACGAGAAGATAGGCGATCTTTTCTATACGTTTCATCTTCAGAATAATTTTTGTAAATCTCGTTTGCGCGGTTCTCTATTTGCGCAACTATAGAAGGATTTGATTTACGTAATTCTTCTAATTGTCGTATGAAAGGATTGTATCTACTGTCATATGCAGCCATTATGTAATCCTAACCTAGTCTAAGCCTGTTAAATAAGTTTCTTTCCATTGCATTCTGTGGCGTAGATGCTGCACCAGGTTGCATATTCATCGTAGGTGCAGTATTTGCACCATACTTAGTTAGAACGCCACCTGGATTCGGCATAGAAGCATTCGCGCTCTGCCCTCCACCTGAATTATTGCCAAACAAGAACTGGAATAGCTTGTCCTGCATCATGGGATTATTAGCCATGCCTTGAGCCATGCCTAATGCACCTCCAGGTGGACCTGCCATACCCCTTGAAACAGGCTTTCCTGTTAGGGATTGCTGAAAATTAGACATAGCGTCCATGCGCCCCTGTTCACGCTTCTGCTGCGCTTCTGCACGATTGTTTATTAATCCTTTTAAAAGTTCAGGACCAACAATAGCGGCTAATTCTGCAAACATGATTGTCTCCTATTCTCTCAATCCAAGTGCGTTTACCAGATCTGCCAAAAACGGATCATCTTCCATGCCTAACAACTTGAGCAACGCCATCGCTATACCTTTCTGTGCAGGATCTTTAGTCCCTGGGTCAAGGTTAGGATCAAGCGCAGCAATCGCAGCGGCTAAGATGTCTAAGTCCATCGCCCTACTATCTAGCGTCTGCTGACCATCAACCGTTCCAAGCAGCGTTCCTAATGCCTGTTCCCTGGTCGTTAGCGTTCGACCTAAATCAAGACCCTGATTAAGGGCTTCTTGGCGTTCGCCTGTAATACGTTGAGCCGCATCACTCAAGACATCCAACTCTTCCCTGCGTTGGGCAGAGGCAAGTTCAGGCAATGCCTGTAGCGCATCGCCAGAGCTAATCACACCAAAACGCTGTAGCTGCTCTTGTAGCGATTGGCCTTGCTGCCGCTGCGACTCTTGTAAATCTGCTAGTAAACTTGCTGTAATTGGATCTGAGCGTAGATAGTCAGATGTGATGTCTGGTTGATCAGTGATCTTGCCCGTAAGTGCTTCTTCTAATGTTTTTAAGAAACCAGAAGTAGTGGCACTTGTCGTGCCTGTATTTGCACCTCCAGCACCTGTGCTTCCCGTAGGCATACTTCCTCCTTGTCCTTCTGACCCTGCTGGCACAATGTTGCGTATCGCCTCTTCTATCTGTTCAAGAGTAACTGGCGTTTCACCTGGTTGGTTTAATATTCTTAAGATTTTTTCAATATCTGTCATGCCAGTATTAAATCGCGAATCATCACCTAAATACTGACTAAACAGATCTTGCTGTGTTAAACCAAATGTCTCGCCTAACTGCCGTAATTCTTCTGGATTTAAAGACCGAATACCTTCAGAACCAAAGAGGTCAAGAATCGTGTTCATGCGCGACATATCGTCTGTGCTAAACGATCCAAGCTCCGTGCGCAATCCTTCTAGCCCCGTAGTAGCTTCTGGTAAACCGCTGCGCAATGCAGATACACCTGACAGCAGTGCATCTAAGCCTTCTGGAGCTGCAATGTTAGAGAGGTCTAGCCTGTTTGCATCCCCTTGCAAGTTGCTCAAGTTATCAATTAGACCTGTCGCAGCGGTGCTGCCCGATTTGATTTGTGTAATCAAACCTTGCAACTGCTCTGTCGTTAAACTGGAAATACCATCAGGACCCAGAATATCTAAAAGCAGTCCCATGATCTGCTGGTCTTCTGGCGAAAAAGCACCTAGCGCATCTCTTAGCCCACCTAAATTCTCAACTCCTGCGGCTGTAGCTTCATTCAACTGCCCCACATCGCCTATCAAGCTTTGGAAGTCAGGCAAATTATTAAGTGAAGACACATCAAGGTTTGTTAGCGCATTCTGTAGTCCTTGTATCTGACCTGCCAGCCCTGTAGCATTAGGACCAAAGGTGCCTACCTGGTCCGATAACTGCTGTATGCTTGCAGGAGCTTGAAACCCTGAAATGCCTCCGCTAGGGCCAGATCCTCCCGTTGTGCCATACAGTATGTCATACAGGTTTTGTGCGGCAGTAGTTTCAGGACGCAAGAACTGGTCCCCTGCGCTAAATCCTTCAATATCTGACAACCTGTTTTCTAAGCCTGATATGATAGACCCTAGTTCAGCTCCTGCTCCTGACTGAAACTGTTCAGGCAGTGCGCCAATGCGCGAGAGCAACGGATCAAGCAGATCTGCTATCTGCTCATCGCCAAGACCAATGTCATCACGACCTATAGGCGAAATACCCGAAGTAATGTCTCCTCGTATATCTTGTGCGATTGATAGAGGATCATATTGAAGATCTTGTATCGTAATCGGAGAAATGCCTGAAGTGATGTCCCCTCGTATGTCCTGTGCAATGGACAGGGGGTCCACTCGTATATCGCTTGCTAGAATGGGAGCAATGCCCGATACCAACTGGTTGCGCAAGATGTCAGCAGCGTTGGAATCAATGCTAAACTGGTTTGGATCAAGGCTTATATCGCCTAACTGATTCAACAAATAATCTTGCACTGCATTTGAGTCTAAACTAAACTGCCCTGCGCCTACATCAATTAGACCTAGATCTTGTAACAGTTTGTCTTGTGGCGTAATTACCTGATATGAACCTGGAGTATCCCCTTGAACTACTTGTGATCCTAAAGCGAATTGTGAAGGGTCAATAAGTATTTGACCCAAACGATCTGTAAGTGCAGATCGGATTTGATCCGAATTTACGTTAAACTGATTTGCACCTACATCAATCAGACCTAGTTGACTTAACAGATTTCTGCTAGTGTAAGGATCAAGGTTAAACTGATCCGCACCTACGCTAATATTTAACTGGTTACGCAACGCTTCTGCGGTGCCAGGATCTATTCCAAACTGATCAGGGTTTAGTAAAATTTGACCTAGCTGATCTGTTAAAGCTTTTTCGGTTGCTGCTTGATCTATGGAAAACTGATCTGGACTTACAGTTACATCGCCAATTTGATTAATCCCACCGTATACTTGCCCTAAAAAAGAGGTAGGGTCTAAACCAAAATTGAGCGATTGACTTAAATCAAACCCTTGTCCCATTTGGCCTGGATCTGTTTGGCCGAATAATAAATTGCCCGTATTGTATCCAGATAAAAAAGGGCTAGCGGTCCCACCACTGCTAACCTCTGTAGTGGTTTGCGTTCTCCCCAATATGTTTTGATACAAAGGGGTAAAGACTTGGTTCCACCACTTCTGCAAATCTTCTTGGTTTAAATTGTTTCGCACATAATCCAACCCCAACCCAATACGATCCAACTCAGCCAGTGTTTGAGCAGGTGCCATTCCGTACATCGTAACAGGGAAGATTTCATTGTAACTTCCAAAATCTCTTTGTTGGAAAACAGCGTTAGCATCGTATACAGGCGCATTAAAGTTATTGAACTGCATTTGCCCCGTTATGGGGTCAATAAATGAGCCACCTGTGCCGTAAAAACGACCTGTGTTAGGGTCTATGTATGGGCCAGCTTGCGCTTGCGTGCCTCCTCCAAGCACAGAGTCACTAACTTCTGCAGAATCTCCAGTGCCACTACTAGAAGGTGGAGGGGGGGCATCGCTAGGGGGTGGAGGGGGAGGTGCGTCACCGCTTACAACAGGATCTAGTTGAAAATCTGTTGGCAGCGCACCGCTACTAACTTTTTCATCTACAACAACAGTAGAACCAGTATTCACATCAGTACTTCCACCATCTGCTACAACCTTTGCGGATGGTGCAGTGTAGTTAGTCAGATATGTTTCAGGGGCGTTAGGGAGGTAATTACCAGCAACCAATATATCAAGCTCTGGATCGCTAAATGTATAGTCTGGTAGCTGTCCACGCAGATAGTCTCTTGCTTTTTTTTGGTCTAATGTGCCACTTGTATTGTTGTATGCGCCAGAGTTGTATATCCAGGCATTTGGAATCCCAAATGTTCCAGTGCTCGTTGCCATTAGCTAACCCCTGCTGTGCTTTTTCTAACGCGACCAATAGGACGATACACCATATGGCTGCGTCTTATTCTGAAAAATTCGTTGTTGTTGTTATTTACAAACTGCAAGCTACACTGCGCATCATACCCACTTAGATCAGAATCTGCTGAAACCATGCGCAGACTGCCCAACTTATCGTTATCCAACTGACTAACATCTAATTGAAACCCTGCTGTCTGTAAGTTTAGATTGGTAGAAGTAGCAACCAACCCACCAGATTCTTGCACAATTAGAAGATTGTAATCACCCGTTTCATCGAAGTATGTGCGACTATACAGCCACCGTAATCGCACATCCCCTCCAGCAGGAGCAGGTGCACCAGTGACAAAATCAGAAGCAATAGGTTGCCCTTCATCGTTGTAGACTTGACTCACCATGTTATATAGCTTGCCATCAAACCCACCTGCGTGAGGCAGGTTGTCTACCAATGCAGAGCATCCACGCTCAAACCCTGTATATGGCCCAAACCAAATATCAAATCGTTCATTGTAAATGATGCAGCGATTCATTCTTGTTTGACCACCTTCGGGAATGAAAAACCACACCTCGTTGACGCTAGGGTAATAGAGTGCGTGAATGTATTCTAGTCGCGCATCATTTAGATCAGGCCAAAACCCATCGTCTAAAGCGTAAGAGATCTTGTTTATCTCTTCGCTTCCTGCCCACATATATACCCCGTCAGATCGGACAAACACCTGACGTTCGTTAGGCAACGTCAAACACGCTCTGGATGCTATGGTTCCTGCTTGCGTGCGTTGTTGTAGCTGAAATGGGATAGAGGCATTACCCGTAGGAGTAAGGGTGTAAATCCCATTTCTCGTATGAATAGCTAACGAGTTTTGCATGGGGACTAAAGCAGTAATTTCTTCGCCTACGTTGTAGTAATTTGTTGCCCCCCAGGTTTCTATATCTAATATGTCTGAACGCCAAACTCTGTTATCATTTGCGTTGGTGTTTGCTAGCCAAAGTCTGTTATCCCACCAGGCAACGCATTGTGCAGTAGTAAAGCGTCCATCTAGATTCAGCGCAGCAGCGTTTCCTGTTCCTCCCCACACGATAGGGGCATCTACGCCATTTGTAGCAACCATTCGGTTGTTACCAGAAGCCTTTTCTCCCGTAGTAACAAACTGAAAATTGTTGTCATCCCCTGCTGTAATGGTCAGTGACCCTGTGATGTCACTCCATCCAGAGTTGTAGTAATACATCTTTGTTGCAGCCGTAATGACCGTGTAAGAGCTTGAGCTAGTGTAGTCATACTCATGCACGCCTGTTACCGTGGGATCACCTGCAATGGCACTTGCATCTTCATACGAAGCAAACCCCTTGCGCTTTTCTACAGCACCTGCCGCATTGATACGACAGTTCCGCATGCTAGACAGTTCGTTTGCCGCAACATCTTCGGCAGGACGATTATAGATCACCCCTCCTGTCCACGGACCTAGCTGTATACTCCCACCCTGATAGGCCATTAGGAGCTACCTATACTGCCTTCTACGGGGATAAATGAAAATGCAGGATATGTATCTTGGCGTTCCATTCTATATCGTCTATTTCCATCATTCTGACGATTGATGGTTAGCGCACGATTAACAACTTGGCGATACTCCGCTAACTCAATAGCAGACCCTTCAAAATCACCTTTTTCTTGTTTGTATAAACGTGCTGTGCCGAAATAGAGCGCAGGTTGCAGGATAATAGGAACGCGCAGATCTAGACTAACACTGTCATCGCCTGACGTATAATCAGGCAAGTAGGCGTAATATCTGTAGTCTATGATGGTGGTAGAGTCATCTGGCGCAGGGTATAATTGAACCTTCTGATTGCCAGAAGAATCCAAGCCAATCATCACAACACCATTCGGTTCACCCGTTAGCGATTGATCAGGATCACGTAGATCCATGTCTTCATTGCCGATAATTGCCATCACGTAATCTTGAGAGCGATTACGAAACGACAATGAATACGCTAAATCAGATGCTAACGAGTATTCTTTGGTTGAAGCAGTACTAGAAAGAGTGCCAAAATTAGACCCATCAATTTGCACTACTTCAGAAGTTGCAAACGTGCCAGATTCATTTTTAACTGTTAGGACACTGGATGAAGCATCCCATGCAGTGACAGTAGCTGTAGCTCCGCTTGTTTGCCCTGTAACCGTAGAGGCAACGGCAAAAGTGCCTGTGACACTTGTAAGGGTAAACTCGCGTGTGCATTGAATGGTGGAAGTCTTGTGCAGCCACCACCACGTAGCTTCGCCTGATAACTGCTGCAAGGTTGCGTTGAGGTACAACCGTGCTTGCGTCTGAAACTCTGTGTTGGTGGTATTTAGCCCTACACGCGCTAAAGCTGTTTTAATACAGTCAAGTACTGTCATATGAGATTGCTCCAACTGCCATTTTCGTATCCCTGGAATTTGTTGGTCGTGCTGTTGTAGATCAGCATACCATTGACAGCAGTTAGAGCATCTCGTTCAGAAGTTGTTAGGCGAGGAAGGGTAAACGATGTCGTGAGGTCCATCGTACCCACATCTGCTGCACCAAAGTTTGCAGCTTCGCCAAAGACCAACGCAGCATTGACTGAGCCAGCACTTAGTTGGTCTTTTCTGTTCATTACTCTAATGCTGTAGCGGCAAGAGCCTCAGCGTCTATTCCCTCTATTTCTGCTTGCCGTGACGAAAAAGTTTGCCCGTTTTCCCAACGGTCCAACCATCGACGCACTGCCTCTGGTCCTTTTTCGTACACTCCTTCTGGTGGAACAGGCTTAAAGCTTTTGGGTTGAAATGTCCCACCACCATGCGCTGCTAGCACCTGCTGCGCGTCTGCATTAGACTGTTTGCGCTGCGGAGCTTTGACACTAGCTTGCACGCCCAACGCTTTCCGAATCGCATCTTTCTGATCTTCGGAAGCGCGAGTAAGCAGATCTATGAGAGGAAGACCTGATTCTGCCTGTTGAGCCTGAGAAACAGCCGTAGTTTCTGCTTCACCTACTACTGCATCTATAGCATTCTGCACTGCAACGTCATCACTTGGACTTACTTTTCGGGGTCTTGGCATAGTACTCTCTATGGTTATGGGCAGAGGGAACAAGCCCCCTGCCCGATAGTTTTACGGCAACTGCAATGCAACGCCTACGTATCCACCACTATCTGGAGCAAACGTAGCGTATCCAACAATCGGATGACTATTAGCAACTGCCGTAGCATCCAACGCTTCCACCGCGCCAGCCGTAGCATCAGACAACATCAATGTTTGGCCGATGGTGATGGTGCCGTCTGCTAATACCGTGGAAATACCTCTGGTCTGCACCCAACCGTAATAACCAGAAGTGAATGCAATGGGCGTAACACCAGAAACGATGTAATCCGTAGCACCCGTTGCGCCTACGAGCTTGTTATACAGTCCACCCGTAATAGCAACGTCCGTGGCTGTAGTAACAGCCACAACAAGACCATCATACAGCGTAAAAGTGACAGCATTAGTCGAAGCAGCCGTATTCGATTTAATCCGATACTGATGCGCTTCACCTGCATCGTCAACTATATGCAAGTAACCACCTGCAAACTGGTCAGCAGTTGCTGATCCCAACGTGGTGGCATCCGTGACGACGACTTCGGTAGCACCAGCAGCAGCAGCGGTCATGGTTCCTTCCGATTCTGCCGCACACGTGGCAGAAACGTCCTGAGATACAACCAATCCAGCACCTACAGCAGCACCGAAGTTGGCGTAGCGAAATTCACGACCATCCTTGAGTTCTAGCTTTTCGCCCAAATCAAACTTAGGCGTAGAGCTTTCTTCGTAGATGCCCTGGCCTTTGCGCGAACCTACGCCTTCACCACCAATACGGTTGATACCGTAGTTCGCATTAAGATACGTGCTCATTGTTTAACCTTTCCCCTATGGGCAGGGTATAGGGGGGCATTGGCTTGCCCCCCAGGAAAATTAGACCGTGGTTGAGGTCGTAATGTTATAAAGAACACCCTGACGACGACGATTGTTCGTCATCAACTGGCAACCCACGATGATAAACCCAACTTTTGCTTGCTGATTGGAAGGCTCTTTGAACGGAGTCTTAGCGAAATTCAGCCCTTCTTGCATCTTAAACTTGAGATACTTGGACTGAACCATGAACAACTGGTGTGCGCCAGCTGTGCCAGGAGCATCACGATCAACGATGAACTTAGCACCACGGAACGTAGCACCCTGCGAACCATCGCCAAGAGCCTGATCCGTATTAGAGGAGAAGCGGTAGTAGCCCGTTCCCTCAAAGATGGATTCGTAGTCACCGTAAACGGAAAAGTTGGTAATAATGTGAGAAGGAGTATCGTTCGCCTCACTCGTCTTATTCCACAAGTCGCGCATAGCTAGCACGCCATTGTACTGATCCGTTGACCCTTTTTTGGCGTTGAAAGCGTTGGTGCTATACCCATCGGTAGAATAGTCTACACGCTTGTTGTCCCACCACGTATTGGTGGAGCTGTCTACACTGTGGACCGTGGCACCGCTGCTCGTTGAGGCAATGTCCTGCAAGCCCACAATGGCCTTACCTGACTGCGCACCCAAAAGAGCCGCATTGATCGTGCTCATCGAACCTGTCATTGACTGCTCAGTCTTAGCCGTAAGCAATTTAACAGCACGATCCGAAGCACGGTTTTCGATTTCTTCCGTCATCGAAATGACAATAGGCGTGGCACTGTAGCGGAAGTACTCAAAACATGCCGTAATGCCATCAATCGAATTGGTGTTCAAGCTGTCATATCCATCAAACCATTCACTGTCTGCCAGCGAATACATCAAGTCTTCTTGGATCTGCTTGCCACCGTTGTAGGTTTCCATGATACCAGCTTCTCTAAAAGCTTGTACCGTGGGGTATGAATTGCTAATGTTATCCGTGAGTCGCTTGCGCTTGGCACGCATCGTGGTGGTCCACGCAGCATCCCACTGTTCCGTAGTCGTAATGACTGCCATTGGTTAGTTCCTTTTATTCAAATCCTAAGTTGCGAAGTTCAGCAACAAGCTCTGCGTCACTAAGAGGTGCTCCTTCGTTCGCCACAGTAACCGATGCGCCACTACTTGCTTGCTTTTTGCTAGCACGCCTAACATTTTGATCCGTTTGTCGCATTTGTGCTGCCTGGTTTGCCTTTTCACCACTCAAAAGCTCAAAAGCTTCTGTAATAGTGTAATTGGCGTTTGTCTCAGGGTTGTTTGCTGCTATTAACCCTTTAATTCCAGAAGCATATTGATCTAAACGATCACCGTATTTATCGCGTGCTTGTTGAAGCTGTTCAGCCGCAGAACGCAAACGACCTGCATTCTGTTGCTGTAGCAAACTGCTATACCCTTGCTCTAGTTGATCAATTTTAGCTAGCCGATCTTCAATATTTTTAGATTCAGTCTTAAAGATCTGCCGTACGACATCTATTGCAGAGCTTTCATCTGGACCTAAACGATCCCTTAAATCCTGATATGGATCTTCGGATTGTTGTTGTTTCGGCTGATTTGCCTGTTGCTGCAACGATTGAATCAGTTGATTCTGTTGTTGCATCTGCTGCTCAAACTGCCTTCGTTGATCCGCTAAATCTTGGGTTTTGCGTGTGTAGTCAGCTTGCTGACTTTTAGCCGCATCAATAACTGTGTGATACTGTTCAGGCACCTCTGACTTATCTTGTGCTGCCCAATTAGTAACACTTTTTGCGTCGAATGCAGACGATGATCCTTGCGGCACGCTCTCCGCTTCAGAGCTGGTATCCCCTGTCAAATCACCTCCAAAATCAAACGATGATTCTCCAGCAGGTTCAGCACTTGGAGCAGATGCTTCCGCTACGGGTTCTTCTACCTCTACCGCTTCACTCATTGCTTACCTCACATTCTGGCGTTGTTGGGTTCATTTTCCCAATCGCTAGCTGGAGTAGCGTGTTTGGGGGGGTCAATGCGGTGCTCACGTGATCCTTTTACAGGGTCGTTAGCCTCCACAATGTTATACTTCTTCATTATCCTTTGTTTGTCACTATAGCTGTCAATCCGCTCTGCCACAGCAGGTTCCCACCGTCCATACAAACTAGAATGGGTCAGATGTATCTGATTTCTGCCTTTTGAGCTAAAGTCTTGCTCCATATGACCACCACACGCGCACGCACGTGTCTTAGGCACATCAGAAGATTTGTGATACCAAACATCTTTTTCTGTGTTATCGCACTTTTTGCAAAACCAATCATATGAAGGCATTTATTCTTCCTTATTTGCGCTGTAAGACGCTGCTGCCGCACCTACGCCAAGTGGGAATAAAACAGGAGGAACAGAAGCAAGTATGTCTTTAGCCCCTGTGTAAGCGTATTTTTTAGGCTGCATTCCTTTTATTTGTTCTGACAGTTTGTATTCTGCGTCAGAGTGTATATCAAATTGCTTTCTCAGTTCGTTTCTTTTTCCTTCAGTAATGTTGCGATCTTGCAATTTATCATATGCTTGATCCATCATTTTTTGAGAAAAAGCTCTTCTTTTTTCTAATTTTTCTAATTCTGGTAATTCTTTTTTCCAGTTAGGATTTACAGTTACATTAGGCGCGTCTTTAGGATCAAACATGGCAAAACGAGAACGTATTTGCTCTGGTTCAAATACAACATAAACATCTGTTTTTTTATTATCTCTTATGCCAATTCCATCATAAGTATTTTTAAATATTACTCCATCGTGACCTTTTGACTTTGCTTCTTTTAGCAAAGTGTCATATGTAACATCTCTGAAAGAACTGCCTTTAAAATCATATATTAAAGGATTTTCTAATTTTAACTTTACGGGGATAATATTATTTCCCTGATCTTTATACACTCCTATATCTGCTTGCTCTTCTAAACTTTGTTCTTGGGCATATAATTTTCTAATTTTAGGAAGCGGAACGCCCATTTTTGGAACATAATTACTATCATTTTTAAGATTATAAAGAAAATCCTCTACTTCTCTTTTGTCATATTTTATAGAATTAATTTCTTCGCGCAAATTAATAGAAGTAACATCTAAAAGCTTAGATTCAGATTTTTGATTTTTTGCAGAGTTAATTTTTTCTAATTCATCAGAATAATGTTTTAATTTATTATTTATATCTTTTAATTCTTGCTCTACAAATTTAATTCCGTCATTTCTATTTTCTTTTTTAAAAAACAAATCTTCAATTTTTTCTATTTCATAAAATATTTCTCGCTGTTTATCACTTATTTTTTGTTCTATATCAGGATCAAATAATTCTTTTCTTACATCTTCTGCATTTGCATAATCTGCGTACGTTTCTGCAACTTCTGCATCTCTTGCAAAAAAGAACCCTTTTCTTGCACTTTCTGACTCTGTGGTAACGCCTAATAACCCTGGGTCAAACGAAGAAATATCAGCTTTTGTACCGTGAAATGCGTCTATATTAAACCCTTGTTGAATAGCACGATCAAGGCGCGACAATTCTACATCATCCAGTGCCACTTGTGCTTTTGTTTTATCAATGCGGAGATTGCGTAATGCTTTTCTATCAGAATTATCTAAATAATTAGGCATATCCGCTATTTTTTGCTCTAATCGTTGTATTTCTAATGCACCAGGCGTTTCCCCACGATCTAATTGCTCTTGCATTAATTCTTCAGCGCGAAGCGCACGACCTGTTTTAGGTCTTGGCACATCAGACCCAGGCACCATTGCAGCCATTAGTGCAGGACCAGTTAGGCTTGCTCCCCCTGCTAATTTAGACAACAAGCCACTGCCCCCTGCTATATCGGACACAGACAATTCTCCTGCTGTGCCTACAGGGTCAAGCAATGCCTCTTTTGCACCTTGAGCCACTCGCCTTGCTGTGCCAGATGGGTCATCGTATGCACGTTTAGCCGCTTCTACGCCAGACTGTGCCATCCGCTCTACAGTAGGCTTGTCTAACTGCATCAAAGACCCTGCCGTTTTGAGCGGATTGATGACTCCCATCTTACCTATTAGCTCAACAACTTCTTCTAAGCCTGTTGC
>Ga0070749_10000950_pt1 | contig 19588 bp, 7 predicted proteins | sample VirMetDEL_Nov_18_FD_75180 | JGI IMG/M metagenome (GOLD analysis project Ga0070749, IMG submission 75180) | Aqueous microbial communities from the Delaware River and Bay under freshwater to marine salinity gradient to study organic matter... | ecosystem: Environmental > Aquatic > Marine > Coastal...
GGCGGCTATTGCTGAAAATCGAGCATTTACTCGTTGCGTCCGAAACTTTCTTAAAATCAATATTGTTGGTCAAGATGAAATCGGCGGCAAATTTCCAGCCAATCAAGCTCAAGAAGAGGTTTCTACTTCTCCAGTTTCATTGTTGAAGGCTGCAATTAAAAATAGAAAAATTTCTTTCGAAGACTTTGTAAAGAAGCTTGAGGAAGAAGGAAAAGAGTATGCTGGAGATCTTAATTCAGAACAAGACTTAGCTAATATTCCTAAGTTTGAGGTTATGAAATTAATTAAAAGACTTAAAAAGGGTTAACGCTGCTTGATAAAGTTAAATATCCATTTCCATAATCAAATGGAGCAGCTAATACAACCTCTCTAGGTTCAAATAAATAACCATTAAGAATGCCATAAGTTTCATTAATTCCCAAATGGCTAGAATCTTTCCAAAACTGACTCAAAGCTAAGTTTGATTTTTTGTAAGTGGAAGCTTCTACTTCATAATTTGGTTTTAATTGACTCCAAACGGGGAAATTAGTTTCAAGTATTGGATAGTACATGTTTTTATAATCATCTCCTATACTGAAAGGGTTCCCAAAATAATCATACAAAATTGAAACCGCTGATCCATACCTTCTATTTATAGCTGGATACTTTCTTTCTATTGAAATTGTACATCCAGTTTTTAAATTTTCATGATAATCTGAAGCGTCTGGATCACCAAAACTCTTTTTGCCAAAGTTGTTTTGATCAAAATGTGGCGTGAAACCTTCAAACTCTAATCTATAGTGAGGGTTAATTTGATATCTTTTTCTGTGATAAAAAGATCCATCTATTTTCTGTCTATCTGCGTACCCAAAGCCTTCAAACTGGACATCAACAGGAGTGTAGTACGGTGGTGAAAAGGGTACGTATTGCTGTTTGAAATTTACTATATCATTTTGATCTGGAGAAAAATTTCTTCTGTAATTACCAAAACTTCCATCGTTAGGATTTAAATGAAATACTGATATTGGATTGCCAAAAAGTTTTGGCATATTTAGATTTACAATTTTATAATCTTGAGAAGCTTTAAGACTCAAATCATATCCAGCAGCAGCAAGTTTTGAAGTTATATCTTCTTCTCCTCCAGAGATAAGATTTACAGGTCTTTCTTCAGACGCCTGTTCATGCATGTCATAGCCCCATTTTAACTTTACTCTTACTGAAATTGGATTGTAATGAAAAGCTTGATAAGATACTTTTACTTTTTGACCATCCGTTAAAGATCTTTCTTCAGATAAAACTTCGTCATTTATTCTTCTTGGAAAGTTTTCTGCATTTACAGGGGACAAAACAATATAATCATCCTTAGAATTATAAGTTGGTCCTCCATAAAGAGACGCAGGACTATCATTTCTGGCATTAGGAACTGACTCTACCATTACTGATCTTGTTGATGACTTGTTTATTATACTTGAATTATTGAACAGATCAGATCCACCAAACAAACCGTTAGAAGTGTAGTAATGTCTTCCATCAACTCCTTCTGCCGGGAGAACTTCTCCATAATAACTATTTTGACTCCAATAAAAATCATCAAAAGTATTTACAGCAACTTCTTTTGCCTGTATTCCAGTTTTTGATGAGCCAGTTAAATTTTCTCCTGTATATATTTCAACATTAAATTTAGGATATCCCGGTAGATCATAAGTATGGATATATTGACCATACTCAACATTAAGCTGCCCAGTAAAAGAATTGCTTCTACCGATATGAACGTAGGTATCCATAGCGTATGGATGCCACAACTTGCAATCAGTATTTAAATAATGAGCTTCGCTTTCTAGAGTGCTAGCAAGATCAATCCAAGTTAATGATGTTTTAGTTAAGCTTGAAACTATTAAAGGATTACTAGAAAAATTGTAGTCTGGATATACTGGAATGTGTGCCGAAACTTGTTTGTTGTATTGATTTGGAAAAATGTTATGAAATACAGTTCCCGAATGCTCTTTCGTTTCTTGATTTTGAGTATAAAAACTTTTTGCGCCGAAACAATTTACATTTGTATAATGCTTGTGAAGGTTCCATTCGTTTTTAGAGTCGTTTGGGCCTGTAAATGAATATGGATTAGCTATACTAATAGTGTCGCTGTAGCTTAAGTCTGCATTATTGTAATTTACATGTCCATTTAAATAAGAACTGCTGTGATCAATTTGGGCTGTCAAACGCGTTCTATTTAAAAATTGGTAATTATATACTGGATCTCTTAATCCTACTAAGCTCCTTAACCTAGAGTCATAATAATAGTCGGCATATAAATTTTCTGTATCAAACCAGTTTTCATAATTATCAGACGCATATACTATATCATTACGGGAATTAGTATTTACCCTAGGATAAGGGTTTATTAGTAACTCCCACTCCCTTGTTCCTGTAACAATATTACCTAAAGCATCATAAACATAAGTGACTCCAGATCCGGTTTGATATAGTTTTGTAAAATAAAAGCCCGATCCAGATCCTGCCCCAGATGGCCCAAAATTTTGATACCAAAAAGATTTGTGTGTAGGCTGACTTGATCTAATACCATCAGCAGCAAACAGAGGCACTTCTGGAGATTCGACAAAATAATAACCACTTCCAGTTGATGCTCCAGTTTTAGAAAAACCAGAACCAACTGGAACCAAGGGCCATTCTCCATTTACTTTTGATGGATATACATTAAATGGGTTTGGAATTACCTTTTTAACATAATCAAAAGTGCGACCTTCTCTGTTTCTTTGGTAATTATATGAGTTTAACTCGTATTTAAAAGAGTTTTCGTTAAAATCACTTTGGTAAAAGTGAGAAGTTCTATAACCTTTAGGTTGGGTTGATTCGTAAGCTCCAATGCCCATAAAATTAGTGAACCTAAAAAGTGGAATTGTTCCACTGTTTGGGTTTAGTCCATTATAACAATACAAGTCAGAGTCTTGTACTGGTAGCCTTATAGCTTCTAAATTTCTACAAAGGGCAGTTTTTTTAGCGTATTGAGAGCTTGCTCCATTTACAGAAGTAAAAAGTTCTCCATGTTTTGTTCCGTCATAATCGCTATAAAATAAAACATCTATGTTGTAATTGCTGGTTCGATCATTTAAGTTCGATTTTCGATATCCATAAATTGAATAACTGTATTCAGAAAGTGGATGTTCATATCTGTATCCTGTTACTATGGCTCGGTCAAGAAGATCAAAACTATACAAAGGAATTTTATCTTTATAGCCTGTACTAACTATTCTTGCTATGTCATCATTGATATGACTTTCAAAGCTTTCAATGCTTCTTGGTCTGACGCTAGTTGTAAAGGTTCTTAAAAACCCAACTTTCAAAGACGAATCCGCGTTTCCATCTGGACCTTTTAAAATTGAAGCGTCAATTGTTTGTCCGCTCAATTCAGTTAATTCAGCTTCCCATCCTGATCTTAAATTTTTAAAATATTGAGGTATTTCGCCAAATAAATTTTTGAGTTCTGGAACAAAATCTTGAGAAGGAGAAAGTATGCCGAGTTCCTTTGTGTAAGGGGAACTGTGTGAGCCGTTGCTGCCCGCCGGTCCACTGGGCTTAAGATAGTGAAATTCAGTAGATACGCAACCTCTAGGAAATCCATTTATGTAATTTTGTGTAACTGCATCATCCGAAAATTCGTGCAGTCCACGTATACCATCATAAAATCCAGTACCAAATTTTTTATAAGTATTGATGTAGTTTTCTATACCAAGAGGTTCAAATGTGATTTGATCCGAAGTAAATCCTATTCCAAACAAGAAGTAAGTAGGCCAATTTGAAGCTCTCAAAGTCCTTTCTTTTCTTTGAATAGTATAAGAAGTTGGAGTAATCGTTCCCCCATCAACACAACCAACTGTAACGATATCGGACGTATCAAAGCTTTCTTCTGCAAGCTCGTTCCATTCTTGTATTATTCCACTATGAAAATCTATATAATCACTGGTAGTTCTTAAAGCAAGATCTTCTTCATATTTGTTAAGGTCAATAGCATTTTTTAGTTGGTCTATCCTTCTATCCCTTTCTTGTAATGCGTTTATAATTTGACCGGGATAATATAAATAATTATTTGTGTATTGTCTATAATCGTAACCAGACAAAGTGTAAACACTCTGAGCATACTGCCGATACGTATGATTAGTCAAAAAGAGTGATATGCTTTGGGAGTTGTATCCAGAAGCTATTCTTAAGCCACTGTAGCGGCGTTGTACTCCAGTAGCTGTATCAAGCAAATTACCTATAATTCTAATTCTATTGTCTGGCCTGAAAAACAGCACATCATTATCAGCATGAGCTTCAGCAAGAAAATGCGTTGTTCCGACTTCCGAGCTAAATCCAGTGTTAGCAAGAAGACCTTTATGAATGATGTTTCCTTTATAATATTCAAATGGTGGCGGTGGGGACGAAGGATCAAATGATGATAATGTTGGAGCTTGATAGCTTGTAACCGAAGGAGAAGACGGTGATATAGGTGGATCTACTCTTTGGGTATCATAATATTTTTCATATTCGCCACTTTCAAATAATTTTATGACTTGTCCATTAGCAATATCTCCAAGTAGCATTGGAAGATCTGTTTGGTCTGGAGCGTTTGGGTTTGTGCCTATTTGTACCCTTTTGTTTACTACATTGTATTTTACGATATAGTCATTTATTCTTGCTCTTCTTTCTATATCGCACTTTTCAATAAACTTGAAAGCTTTTTGTACATCTAAAAGCGGAGAATTTTCTGTCAACGTGGAAGGAATGTTGCCAGAGTTTTCTTCTGAAATATAAGATTGACCAAAATCACCAAGCGAGTTTCCAATTATATTAGATTTGAAAGTAAAAATATTATAATCTATATTAAAAGTGAGATCAATAAAATCATTTATAAAATATTTTTCTGCATCTGCAAAATCAATCCCTGTATAATTACCATCAGAAAGAGAATTGCCAGCCAAAAAGAAAAGATGAGGCGACTCCTGTCCTAATTCGTCCTTACCGCGATTTAAAGGAAGGTTGTAGGCGTATACAGATCCACTTTCAGCAACATTTTCAAGAGTTTCTATAAATCCATTATAGAAACTTAATGCAGACTCTATTTCTTGATTTACATAATCAAGAGAGCTTGTACCAAAGTAACTCATTAAGACAAAATGGGCTGACTATCCATTCCAGCTATCTTAAGCCATTTGGGGTTTACGCCGGGAGCAGTTTCGTTTGGATCTATCAATGCTACAGCTATGTAAAGACCCTTGTTTGCCCCAGTTTTTACTGTAACGCAGTTTTGTGGCCCATATGAAGCCGTAATTGTCCAATCGCCCCTAAAATACATACCGGGACCAGTAAAAACTGAAACGCCTCCCGGTGCCTGAATTTGAGTGTTTTGCTTCATAGTAGTCCTGTGATTATACCCGTAGCAGACCCAGTCAAAGAGGAACTTAAACCGTTGAATGAAAAAGTTCCGGTTGGAATCGCTGAACCAGTTTCTGTATTAGTTATTCTGATATAAAAATTTGTTTCATTTGACGGCAAGGTAAATGAGCCAGATAATGTTTGATTTGAGTAATCTAAAGTTAGAGGCTGCATATCAAAATCTGAAAAGCCACTTACCCCAGTCCAGTATCCACTAAAGTCAGATCCGTAATTTACGCCAGTAACAGTAAACACAAACGAAACGCTTTTTGCTACTGGAACTTTATTTAATCCAGAAAAAGCTTCGTAATAAAATCCATAATTGATTTCTCTTTTATCTACGGAATCATCAGTATAATCAAATATGCCAGAAGAAAACAAAAATAAATCTTCCTCTAAATTAGAAGCTCTGTTTTCATAAGCCGTAACTTCTTTTGAAATGTCACCTTGACTTGTATGAATAATATATTCTATGTCGTAAGCTTGAGCCGTGCTAGTTAAATGTTGAATGTAGAAATTCTCTGAACCCGTCACGTTGATCGGAAAGTTTCCGGTAAACTTAAAATCTCTAGAAGGTGACACAATGGTTCCAGACAAAATCTTAAATCCAGAAGCGGAACTTGGATTTGTAATTGTTCCAGTTAATGTGCCGCTTGTGTCGAAAGAGGTATTGCTAAATGAAATTGTTGGAGTTGGCTTTGTCGATTTTACGTAAAAATTATTTACCTCTACAGTTAGGTCGTCTGCACATTGATAAAAGAAGTTTTTTATTTCAAAATTTGGTTTTATTCCATTTCTACAAATCAACCCATTATTGAAATAATATCTATATCCAGTTGTAGATAAATCGCCAGACAAGTTTAAAGAATTGACATCATTATAATTAAAAACCAGCCTGTCTTCGAAATCATAAACCTTACCACTTTCAAAAGAAAACTGGATGCCAGTTGAATCTCCAGAAAATCCAAACACAAATCTACCAGAAGAACTAGAAAAATCAAACTTCTTTGAAAAGTTCAACTCTCTAGTTTCCTGCAAACTTCTAAAAGTGTTTCCTGTTATGTTCATGCTTGGAATATGTTGCCAATACTATTGTATAGTCTGGGAGTAATGTGGTAAGACATTACATCTTTTTCTGGAAACTGTCTTGGCCTATTACTAAAGCTAACGCTTATGTTTGCGCCATTTTCATCGAAGTTGATGTTCAAGCTGTTAAGGCCGCTATTTGGAGTAAGATAATTGGAATATTTTCTAAAATCCAAACCAACTAAATTTACATCAAGACCTTGGTATGCGAACTCCACACTTTGTGGCAAGTTTTGAACTCTATTGAGATGATAATTTGTTAATGTATCAAAATTAAAATTATTACCAATAGGATAAGCTACATTGACAATTTCATTATTGCTGTTATCATAAAGAGTTTTTATTTTGTCACTAATCTCACCGTGAACTACTTCAATTGAAGCTAATCCTCCAGCGTTTCCTATACCACCAAGAACAGTGTTTACTTTTCTTGTTGTATCTTGAAACTCGTAATCCAATCTGTAGTAAGCGTAATAGTTTGCAAAAGAAGGAAATGTTAAACTTCTAGTTAAAGATCTGGATGGTATGCTTCCCGTTAAATCAGCGAAAGCAATTTCTTGATTTGTTAAATAGTTTCCCCTATTGGCATAAAAATCATACGCCAAACTTCCAGTATCTCTTATTGTAACATCAAAACTATAAGCTCTTCTAGTCTGAAGACCTTCGTATGGAGGAATTGGCAATCCATCTGAACCTAATTTCTGACCAAAGGCATCAACAGAGCATTCGCAAATTTCTTCAATCAACCTTCGGTCGCAAACCAATTCGCATTCAGAAGGTTCGTTTGCAGACTGACTGCTGGAACTCCACTTTTCTTTTTTATTGTTTACAGTCCTTAAATTTGAAAAGCTTACAAATGCATCGAGAATATTAGGAGCGTAAACATTTACTAAGCAGGGAATACCGTCTTTGTTTTTGTCAATTTTTTCGAAAGCTAAAAATGTAGCATCTCTACCTCTTTGCCCTGTGCTGTTAGGGCTATCTTGAAAAAATGTTTCGCTGCCCATAATTCTAGTAACAAAGTCCTTAGAAAAAGGGTTAACATCTACATCATATTTTTCTGTGACTTTTCTATTGGAAATTTGATCTTTATTTTTAAATAGAGTATCTTGCCTTTGAGTTATTTGATCTACCGATTCTTGTTCGGTTCCCCAAGCGGCATTCCTTTCAAAAATGTGAGTATTATAATTGCCTCCCGCTCCTAAGCTTAGTTGTCCATAATTTCCAGCATTGTACTTGTATATATCCTCATACTTATCTATGGAAGCAATAAGCTGTTCAAAAGGCAAGTCTCTTTTGCCACTACTAATCGTAGAAACTTCTGAATTTGGAACTGTAGAGGCGTCTTGTTTGTAAGAGTAAGAGTATTGGCAGGTTCTTTCGTCAATGAAAAAATTTGGAAACCTATAATATTTCCCTAAAAATTGATTAGCTATACTTTTTTCATATTGCAGAATTTTACTTGCTAAAGTTCGATTGTGAGAAGCAATATAATTTTCTGAGCGAACTGGAATTTTGGAATAACTTGTATTTGAGAAAATTGGATTTTGGGCAAAAAAGTTTTTGCCCTGATCAAGTAGAATTCCATCATGATAATTTGTGTCAGAGGTAAGCCTTCCGCTTGCACGATTATAGTCTAAACGGTCTTTAAGAGTATTTCGAAATACTTCACCCAATCCATAAAAATAACCCCTAGCTGTCGGTTCCCAAAATATAGAAATAGGACCATTTCCTGTATTTATTGGTTTGAACCTACTATATAAACTTAAACCAAAAACCGAAGGCTTTACTCTTCCCGGTATTACAAGTTCGCTTGTCTGGTCAATTGTTATTGGCTTTCCTTTATCTCTAAGAATTAAAGTATTAGGTTTTGTCAAATTTTGATAAGTTGAAGCTTGCATAGTGCCAAGATCACCTCTAACAAGTTTCCAGTTGTAAATGTCTCTTAAGTTTTCGTCATATTTAGCTAAAGCGCAAGATATTAAAAATTCAGCTTCAGTTCTTCCATGAAGATAAGATTGATCTAAATTCAGCTTGTCTATTCCTATATTCTCAGCCAATACTTGTCTATACAAAGTAAAGCTTGTCGCTTTTGTCTGAGACTCTTTTTTAAATGAAGAAACGTGATAAATTTTCTTGGTATTCTCCAAAGAGAATTTTTCATTTAAGCTTGTTACTACAGTTTTGTCTGCTTTATTTATGCTTTCAAAAGCAGTTTTAATTGCGCTGATATCAACGATTGGATTTTTAAGGTCTATTCCGACAATATCAGTATTGTCTGTGCTGTTTATTTTTTTGAAGCTATTCCAATAAAAAGAAAATCCAAAATCTGAACACCAATTATTGAGGACTTCTCTTAGTGTTCCATGATAGTCTCTAAGGTAGTCTGTATTTAAATCAAAAAGTCCATCTATTACTATTCCAGCATTTCTGAGGACAGTAAGAAGCTTTGTAAAATTGTAAGTTACTTGAGGAATCTGACACTCGTTTTCTACAAATCTTTCGTCGCCAACAATCAAAAAGCCGCCACCCCATCTGGAAATTGTATTTTGATTTAGAAATGTTTCGTTTACATCTCTTGTTATTGGCCCGTAAACATTTCCATCTTTTCTGACGATACCATTGTTCACTTGGACTCGTCTTGACTGATTGGAGCCGGGACAAGGTTGGCAATTTAAAGTGGCAGATAAGGTCTTGGTTATTGGCCCAAAAGATAAATTGCTATGAGAATTGGTTAAGCCAACAAATATTTTATCAAGTAAAATTGAACCATCTACATAGGTAAGATTTAATATGTTTGCGCTGCCATCTTTTGAAATTTCATATTCGTACAAAAAGACTGGGTCAATAACAAGCTGATCACCAATTGTAATTACAGATGGACTTAATAAAGAAGACTCTAAAATTGTAGAGTTTATATCGTAAATACCGTTATCTGAGACAACGGATATTTGTATCCTTGTTGGACCCTCGCTAAAAGAAAAGTCTACAGACGCATTGAAGATGTACCCTCCGAATATCTCGTTTGAGCCATCTATATTAATTTGATCCTCTGAAGCTAGTCTTTTAGCCATAAGTCGCCTTTTACCTTAGTAAATATTACACCTTAAAGATTAAAGTATTTACCATTATTATTATAGATATTTGAAGTAAAAATATCAAATTCATTTTCTGACCTCAAAAGCGAATCTGATCTTATAACTTCAAAATCTTGACCCCTTCTCTGCCTTACTCCATTTATCCAAAACTGAGGACTAATCAACTTGTCCGCAAAGTTTAATTCATACGAAGTTGAACCAGTATATCTAGTGAGACCGGAAGCCCTCGGAAGAACAAATACTATGCCGCTACCGTGACCAGAAAACCCAGTGGCTACAATTGCATCTTGCCCCCAAATTGGAACGTGATAATATTCTAATCCTGAAATCAATTTTTGACCATTGAAAAATACATCGTGAGTTCCAGAAAAATCAAAACCAGAAATCTCAAAAATGTTTTGACCAGTAAAAAGTCCAGAATTAGAATCGCCGCTTATTTTATCATAAATAACAGCATCGTCAAAATCATAAAATGAGTCAGAATCAATATCGGTTCCAACTAAACTATAATCGTTGTTTACGTTTGATCCATTTCTTCCTCCAGAAAATTGTGCCAAACCATTGTAATAAAAATTAACATCTTGATTTGTGTAATCCAAGTCCAATCTGTAAACATCCCTACCAGCAAGATATATTGGCAGCACATTCAAATTGTCATTTCTTCTATTAAAAGAATAAATCTCATAAATATCATTAGAATCAAAAGAATAATCTTTGTCTACAAACAAGTAGTTTGAAGCAAATTTTTTCAAATACTCGTAATCGTAATCTATATTAGTTACAGAAATGGATCTATTAGAAACAGAGATTTGATCAGCGGACGTTATTGCTGACAGAACATTTCCAGAAAGCTCTCCAGTTATTCCAGAAAGGTCGCAAATGCTTACCGGCGACCCACAACGCAAGCTTATGTTCTTGCTTCCAATTGACTGATATCCAGTTATACCTGTGCCAGTTACTTGGTTTTGATAAGTTACAGATGATATAACGTTTATATTTTCACTTGAAAAGCTAAAAGAACTTCTACTAATTCCAGTAGCAACAAATGATTTTGCTATTTCATTTCTTTTTGAAATTGGAATATATTTTGAATATATAGCTATATGATCTATATGCCCAGAAATTCCGGTAGTTGATGAGTTTGAAAAGTTAGTGCCTCCGAAAGTAAGAAAGTTTGATTTGGAATAGCTTGTAGGCTTGAATGATACTACATCATTTGTTCGATCTAATATATCATGATGAGCCAAATCCATTACAGAGTTGGTAGCTGTTTTACCTATTGAAATTATGTTTTGAGGGTCCAACTCAGAATCCAGAGTAACAGAAAATGGTAAATTATTTTTACTATATTCCAAACACGCTCTGTTGGCGTCATTCACATAAACGTAAAACCCAGAGCCAGTAAATCCACTACCAATTGTAGATAAAACAACGTTTGGCTTTCCAGTTGAATGATTTTGATAACTAAAATTTACAAATATAGTAAACTCATTTAAATCAATCGTATCGCCAATTTTTAAATTAGCATCACCATCAAAATATCCAGAACCACTGCTAGAAAAAAAGTCTCCGGTTGAAACGCATGAAACAAAAGCTGGATAATATCTGCTATCTATACAACTGTTGGCTAAGGTTTTGCCACTGCCATGAACTTGATTAAATAATACTTCTCCAGAATAACTACTAAAATCATAATACGCCAAAGTGTTTCCAGTGCTTAAACTTTGGTAAGTTAAAAAGTTGTTGAAAGTCGAGTAATTCATTAGTTAACACTTCCTAAATATGGATTGACTTTGACTTTGTATAAGTCTTCAGTATGCTTGCTAGAAAAGGAATGTGAAGATGATGCGTTTCCATTGAATTGATTTACATCATAATTCTCGGAAACAAGAAGGAAGTTTTCTCCAGTTACCTTGGTTTTAATTTTATTTATAAAACTTTTGGCGTTTGTATTGATTTCATTTTTTAAATTTGAAGTAGATAACTGCTTGTTAGAATTATAACTAGCATCAAATGAAACGTCACAATCCTGACGAGTATAAGTGGTATCATACTCTGTGATTACATAGTCACTATCGTTTAAGCTACTTCTAGCTGCCTTGATTATTTTAATAGGAGCATTTACAGATATAGAGTAACTTCCATTTTTTATATCTCCGCTTTTAAATACTTCTGAATTTGTACTTGTTGAAGATACTGATATCACTCCGTTAGATGGGTTATCTTGCTTGGACAATTCAATTACTTTAATCTTGTCAGCTAGGTAGCCGTCAGTAAAAAGTCCGGTAAATCCAGAGTAAGCTCTGCCGCTAACATAATTTTCTAGATTGCTAGAACCGTAGCTTCCACCCAAGATATTGTCGTAGTAATATTTGTAGGATCTTTTTAGCGGTCTTTGAGCTTGTGGAACATTGTCGTAAGTTATTGTTCCAGTTGATACCAAGCCAAAAGGAGAAATAGTAAAGTCATAATTGATATCAGTAAAATCTCTTATTGGATCATTATTGAAAGAATAATTCTCTGTAAAGTAAACTCCATAATCAACATTAAAAGTCGAATCATTGGTTATATTCAACTCAAGATTAATTTTGGAAGCTTCTTGGTCTTCTGACAATTGATAAAATAATGCGCCGTTAGACAAGTTGAAATTGTTTACGGCTTCTTGTACCATTGAGTCTTGTATAGAAGATACGCCGTTTTCTCTTAATTTGTTTACATACTTTGTTACCGTCTCCCTCAAGTAGTAAAATTCAGTGGCACCTTTGTTTGTAGAAAATTCTATATTGAAAGAAGCTTCTTCTCTAGGAGAGTCAGAAGTTTCAGGGGAAAAGTTGAACGTACAAGTTTTATAAATAGGATAAGTTAAGCTCGATCCATACAAATCGCTATCAGTTCCAGATAATTCTTGATATTTATAAGACTCTTCTACAGAGTATGTTGCCTCAAATCTATTTATGCTTTCAGATTGACTTGAAAGAACTAGATTTTTTTGCCCAGTCTTTTGAATAAAATGCGGCAAGCTATACTGATTTAAATATCCAACTCCAGTTCTTGAGTTTACAAAATTTATGGCATTTTGCAAAGCGTTGGATGAACCACTTGAAGTGTTGTAGCCTCTAGCAGATACAGTTCTGTTTATTGAAATTTGCCCATCTTCAGTTTTAGAAACGTCGATGTTGTCGGCTGGATCTAGCACTCCAAAGTTTGCCGGGAACAAGCCGCTTTCATAAGCTTCTAGATTAATAGAGAATTCCACCAACCTAGCGAAAGTATTTTCCTGAAAGTCTATTGAGTTTACTTTTACTAAATTATCAAAAATAGTCTGAGTTCCAGAACTTGTATCAACAATTTTTAAATTTTTAAAATTTTGACTAAAACCACTCAGAACGTTGGAAGACTTTTGGTAAAGTCCATCTACTCCTGTAAAATTGTGACCAGTAATTACTCCATCCAAAGTAATAGAACTGGTTTGCCCGAATTTCTTGCCAAAGTTGATAACAGCGTTTGACCTCGTAACAAACGGAGTAGGGCAAGGAACGTTATCAAAAACGTCCACATCATTATAGTAAATTATAACTGCTCTTGACATTATTTTATTGTTACAAAGTTTACATTCATATTATAGTTTAAATTTAGATCACTATCTAAACTATAAGATACAGAGTCTATAAAAACATCATACACGGCTACATCAGTATGATCTACAACAAATTCAAGAGCTTTGTTGATGGCTTGAGCTTCCAAAAGCTCTAAGTTGGATTTCGTTAAGTAGTCATTTTCAAAATTTTCATATATGTAGTATTGAGGCTTTCTTTTTAAAACTACATTTAAGTCAACATTTCTAGTGGAGATTTCGTGATTTTGAAGAACTTGTAATATTTGGCTATTGGTAGAATTCTCTAAATCATAAATGCTATGAACTTTTTGGCCAATTTGATCTGAACAACTTTGATCTATTTTGGCAAAGCCAGTATAAATAGATTCGGCGTCTGAGTATGACTTGTCATAAATCTTTGATAACGAGTAGTCAAAAGAAAGTCTCTCATCATTTGAAACATTGATTGAGCTTTGAGTTGTTTTTAGATAGTTTTGAAATGCAGAACTGTACTGAGCGTCTACTATGTAGTGCTTGCCCAAGTTGTTTGCGAATGGAGATTTAGATCCTGTTAGTTGCGCGTATTTAGATTTTATAATTGAAAACGCAGAACTATTCAATCCAGTATTAAAGTTAAAGTTATAACTTACAGACTCTTCCACTGAAATTTTTCCTTCTTGACCCTCGCTAACGGAAAAGTTTACTGAACTGAAACCACTAATATCATAATTCGGATCATTTACAAAACTTGCCGAATAAGTAACTTGCTTAGAGTTTACGTCTACATCAAAAGTTTTGTTGGTAGCAATACTGTTAATGCCAGACAAGCTAGAAGCTGAAAACGTAGAATCTGGAGAAAACAAATATCTTGAATTTTCAACGTAACCATTTGAACCACTATAAATCCCCCTAACTCTAGACAAAGAGTTATTGTTTATTTCATATAGTGCGCCGGTAATTGCATTTCCTACGGCCCCATTCAAAGCTTTGACTGTTCCATTTTCTACAATGGTGACTTTTCCATCTTCGGAAATTCTAATTTCATGAGCTACGTCTAATCCGTATTTTGCGCCACTGTTTTGATATACATTTGGACTTGTAAGATTATAAGTTTTTGTAAAGTTGAAAGTATGATTTATAATATCATAAGTTTCATTAAAATACTTTTCGCCGCTATTTTTTAATTTAAAATAATAGCCGCTATACTGATTGTTCAAAAGACCAAAAGAAGGCTCGTTGTTAAAAAACCCACTAGCTATTCTTTGAGCAGTTTGAACTGATTCCGTTGTATTGTCTCCAAGGTGAGTAATAGAAAGATTATGTGTAAAAGAATAACTATTATCATCAGAGACATCAAAACTAAAATCTTCCGTAAGATTTTCTACAAAAGCAAGATTACCAGTTAATACGCTATTTTTTAGTCCAGTATAATATCCAGTGTTTGGTAAATTATTTAAATTGCCAGAATCAAAAATTTCTAAATTTACAGTATAAGAAGTTCTTCTTACCGTGTCTTGGTCGCCTTCTGCAAAAGATATGTTCGTTACTCTTCCAGAACCTATACTTACATTGTCTAGTAGTATTTCTTGGTAAGTGTTTCCATTGTCTCCACTTTCGGAACCACTGACAATGATTCCGCTCATTTTTAAAAAGTTTTCAAAAACGCCAGAAGAATTGCCCAAGTTTAAAATATTACCTTCGACAGAAAGGTTTTTTACATTTGCATAATTAAAGTTTTCTCCAAGAAACCTAGACTCCTTGGAGTAACTTATGACACTAGCATTTGGAAAATTGAACGCCATATTAGTTTGGTATTCTTGCTCTTACGTTTTGTGAGCCGGGAATTGCGCTTATTTTTCTGTTAAACTCTTCTCTTACTTGGCCAAGTTGATTTGTAAATTCAGCCATCAAAGACTCCATATTAGTATTGATCGTGATACCGCCAATATCCAAAGGAACATTAACGTCTCCAGCTTGAATTTGCTGAGTAGCTTGTGCAGCTTCACCTTCTTGGCCCAACGTTGAAATAAGCTGATCGAGTTTTGAAACAAGACCGTTTACTGCGTCAGCAACCATTGAGTTTTCAGCAAAGTTTGGTGCGCCACCGTTTTGAACTGAGTAGCTGTTCTTGATAGCTTGAGAAAGTCCTTCAGGGTGATCTCTGCGAATCAAACTGTCCAAACTGGCTGGTTGACCAGCAGACCTGTAGTAAGTGCCAATTCTAGGATCAAATGAACGTATTGCGCTTCCTGTTAATCTTCTTTCTGTTTTTCTTGCTAAAGATTCACCACCAGCTAGATTTGGAATAAAGCCAAGGGCAGCAAGCCCTTCGGCGTTTACCCGTGGAGCGAGATCAAGTGTACCGGGGGGATTTCTAAGTTCTCCTGCTCTTACTTTTGCTGCTTCTATTTTTCTTCTTTTTGCTTCGTTTTGTATTGAGCTTTTGTAAATATTAGCCAAACTTTGAGCAGCTTCTGGAGACAATTTTCCACCACCCTGCTCCAAGGCGTCAGCCACTATCCCTGAATTGTTATTAATGATGGCTCTAGCAAATTCAACTGGATCTACATCAAGTATGTCTTTTCCTATGTTTTCTTGATATTTTTGTGCTTGGCCAATCCATTTTATTACTGAAGGATTGTTTACTGGATCTTTTTTGAACTCTTCGACTTGTTTTAATATATCTTGAGCATGAAAAGGAGCAGTTGCTTCATAAGCAGCCTGTTTAAACTCAGGCGAAGATAAATATTCTTTATATTTTTTTTCTTTTATAAAAGCGGACAGTCTTGCGGCACCCTCTTGATATTGTTTTGCTCCACTTAATTCTCCTATTCTTTTTCTGTATCCAAAAGCTGCCTTTTCGTCGCCTCTTTCGTTGGCTAGTTCAGCTTTTAACTGCAATCCTTTGATGATTCTTTGCGTTTCTATAAACGCTTTGTTTTCGTAACCTGTTTCTGAGAATTGTTTTTTGTATCCAGCTTTTGACGCAACTAATTCAGCATTTTTTTGAATGATTGCGTTATTTACTTCATTTGCTTCTTCTAAAGCTGCTGACTCTATATTTTTTGTGGCAACTGCGACTTTTGCAAGTTTCAGAGCAGAACCTCCCCCCGTAAACTCCAAGGCTGTAGTTAAAAGTGGATTACCACCTAAGTCTCCATACTTATCAATCTCTTCGTTAGTAACACCGGCAAACTTCTGAACTCCACCTATCGCAAGTTGACCACCAAGGTCCGCTATAGCAAGTGCGCTAGTGGCCCTACCAACCTTACCAACAGGGGACTTACCAACAGCCTTTAATGCTCTACCAACAGACTTACCAACAGACTTTAATGCTCTGGAGCTTGTCTTTAGATTTGGGTTTAAAGTTTTAGCTCTTTTAAATAGCGAATTGGCTCTTTTATCTAATTTTGCAGCCTTTTCTTTAAAACCATATTTATAAAGCTGATCGGCTCGTTTCCTAAGATTTTGTGCTTGAGAAAATACTTTAGAACCTGTAGCCTCTCTCGTAAGTATATTTTGAGTTCTTGTTGACGCTCTCCCGACTGTTTGAGTTAATGCTTTAGGCCCTCCTGTTTTTATTATTTCTCCTCTTTTTAAGCCCTCTTTTAAAATGTTTTTATTTAAAGTAGCTTTTCCTGTTTTATTTATGTCTGTTATATTTCTCTTATTAAGACCAGTAGCTACTTTTCTGCCGTCTGAATATGCGTTAACTGACCCATTTTTTAATTTTCTAAAGACTATATTTTTGCCAGCTTTTAGTAGCTTTAAAAGAGGACCAATACTTGCAAAGTTTGGCACAAATCCTCCAGCAGCATATGGATCGAATCCATGAGCGGAAGAAAACGCTTTGGCGTAATTTTTTCCAGCCTTGGAAAACGATGGAGGCATGATTGCTGGTTGACTCATGCCGGGAAACTGCTTTACAGTTTCTGCGGTATTGGCAACAACTCTTCCTGCGCCGGGGATATTCATTCCGAATACTCTACCAGCATTGTATCCACCAGACAATGCAGCTTGCTTTTCTGCTCTAGCAGAAGCAAATGACGGAATAAAGCCTTTGGCTTGCCCCGGGGCAGTAGCAGACGTAAAACTCTCCCTAGCTTTGGATGCTGCAAAAGAAGTTCCGTATCCCTGTTCTACAGCTTTTCTAAAAACTTCGATACTGTCTTGAAAAGCTTTGGCTGTTTTTTGCTCTTTTGTTAATAACTCTTCTTCTTTTTGAGGAACTCCAACCTGCTCTTTGACAGATCCAAGCAATTTATCTTCAGCATCTTTAGCTCGTATACCTCCTGTAGCTTGAGCAATTAAAGATTCTGTCAATGATTTTGGATCGATTGCTTGACCCTGAACGGTTCTTCCAAATCCACCAATAACAGCAGATTGCCTTTTTGCAACTTCTTCAAAATCTTTTTGCAAATTAAAATCTTCTAAAGATGCTTCAACGTCAGCTTCTCTGCCCATTCCTCTAAGAAACTTTTGATAATCTTGAAATACGCTTATTCTTTGTTCAGCAGTTCCAGTACCAGATTTCAAAAATGAAAACGCTTCCATAGCCCCTTCTTCTTGGTCTCTTCTATTTTCTGGAGTAGCAAAAGAGTTATATAAAGCTTGAAGATTTGGCACACTCTTTTTAGCTTCTTCGGTTAAAAGAGCTATCTCTTTTTTTAGTGGAGCTAAAATATTGCGTTGCTGTTTTTGCAGTTCAGTTATTAGTTTTAATTCTTCTTTTCCTCTTTTGGTTTCTTCGAAAAATTTATTAAGAGCTTGAACAAAATCTCCGATAGAATCTTCCGAGCCGCCCAAAGCGTCTGTTAAACCTTCGGCTTCTTCTCCAGTGAGATTTAGAGCTTGAATAATTTCGTCCAAGCTTTCTCCAGCTAAAGCTTGGGTTAGCTGTTCGCTAATTTGAAATCCATTGCCAGTGTCAAGCACCAAGCTTTGAAAATTAAAACCTTGGCCTATTTGTTTTGCGAGCTTGTCTGCGCCTATTGATTCAACAATATCTTTTTTGAAAAAAAAGCCTTCAGCTTCTTTGGCTAAGTTTTTTAATACGTTCAAAGACTGCGCTCTGTCTTGAAGCTCTTTTGACGTTTTAGCAACGGCTTCCTTTAGACTTTCGAAGTCTGGAGCAGATGCAACTTGCGCCCTATATTCAGGTGGAAGCTTGAGAAGAGCTTCTTGAACATTTTGATTTAGTCTTTGAATTGTTCTTGCGTCAGCGGTTCCGCTTTCAATTGCTTGAGTATAATTAGAAAATGCACTGAGATAATTAGAGCTAGCGTCGTTAAATCTTTGTAAGTTTTCAGCACTTTCTTCGGAACGTTTAGCTAAACTTTCAAGTTCTCTAGCAGAGCCTTTAAAAGCTTGAAAAAATGAATTACCTATCGCTCCCACGGCAGCCACAGCCAAGGCGAACTTTTTAAGTGGACCGGGAACTTTTGATAAACCGTTTTGTACAAATTTAAATTCTTTAGCAACTGAACCAAGAGTAACTGCGCTTGTAAAAGCGTTGAGACTATCTCCAACTGCTCCAACACTTTTGTTTACCTTAGATCCCTCTTCTCCAAAAGTTTGTAAAAATTGAATCGCTGGTTGAGCAGCTACATCAAGAAAAAGTAAACTATTAAATGATCCACCACCTCCACCGCTGCTTCCACCGCTGCTTGGAGTTTTACCAGCAGCAAAATTAGGAATAAAGCCTTTTGCTTTACGCCTAGTACCTTTAGTTTTAGTTTTTGGTGGCCCACCAATTTTTATCTTTTTGAGGTTTACTGGTTTATTTTTGTAGCCCGCTTGGGTTTCTCTAGCTGATTTAAAAAGCTCTCCTCTTTTAATTTTAGAGTATTTAATATTTTCTTCTACAACTCCTTTTTTGGCTAATCTTCTCATTATGGAGTCTGTTTTTTTAGCGTCGTTTGGAACAATGATTTGATCACCCTTATCTCCTCCCGATCTTACTCTTTTGTCATTCGAAGCCTCAATTAAAGAAAGTTTTACTTCTCTAGCTAGAGGTTTAGCCTCTTTTAAAGCCGGATCGGTTGCTTTAATGTCAGGCCCAGTATCATTTTCGGTTGCATCAAGATATTTTTCTTTTCTTAATCTCGATTCAAAAATTCTTCCAGCTAAAAGAGCAAGCCCTTGCTTTGATCCTATTAAACCGGGAATACCTCCTTTAGCACTTCTTAAAATGCCCTTCTTTCTTAAAGTCTTTTCCTGTTGAACTCCAGCATTACCAAAAATAATTGCAGTTCTAACATCTGCATCATTTATGCCAAGAGATTGAATATAATTTTTGTAAGGTTGAGTTTTTCTCAACGCCGCAATTGTTGCTCCCTTCTTTTCAATCTGACTTAACTTGGCGTCATTGTACCCAGCTTTAGCGTCAATCAAATAA
>Ga0070749_10000958_pt1 | contig 19480 bp, 23 predicted proteins | sample VirMetDEL_Nov_18_FD_75180 | JGI IMG/M metagenome (GOLD analysis project Ga0070749, IMG submission 75180) | Aqueous microbial communities from the Delaware River and Bay under freshwater to marine salinity gradient to study organic matter... | ecosystem: Environmental > Aquatic > Marine >...
GAACCACCAAGTAACAGGTAGCGTGGTAACATTTCTCGAAAAACACCTATAAACAAGGCGTTTCGTGCGTTACCGGATGCTAACCCCTATAAACAAGGGGTTTTGTAGAGCGGCGCTTGCGAAACCCCTACAATCAGGGGGTTCCCGTGCGTTACCTCGACAAGTAACGCCCTCACCGGAACTCACCCCCGCCGCCCCGGCATCCCCATGAAGCCCATCGGCCCCGGCACCACCAGCACGGGCCTCACCGGCACTGGCCTCACGGGCACGACCGGGCCACGGGGCAGCCTAGGTGCCCGTTTAGGGCGGGTCACGGGTGCGACGGGGGTGCGCACCGCGACCTCGATCTCGGGGCGGTCTAGCAGGGCCCCTAGCGTGTCCTCGCGGTAGTGGTGCGGACGCTCGACTTCGACCCCAGCGACGCGCGCGGCGCGCACCCGCCCCTTCACGGTGAGGCTGTACGCCCCCGTGTCGAGGTGCTGGATCAACCACCCCTTCGCGACCAGCCCCACGCCCCCCTGCACCTTCGAAGCGACGGCGGTGGAGTTCGGGAGGTTGTAGCCCGCGAGCGAGAACCGCTCGGGGTAGCAGCGCCACGCACCGACTACGAGGTCGCTCAAGGTGTAGGTGCCCACCCGCCCCCATTGTTCGAGAAGCAGTGCGGTCGTCAGAATGCGATCAGCGTTGTTCATCGTTTTTCCGCCTATATCTTCGCGAGGTTATGCCTACAGAACCGTCAACCGCCAGTGACCCGTCAACCGATGCCCCGCCACCCACGGGCTTGGAGCAGTTCCTCTTCGTCGCGCTGGTCTACTCATGGGCCGGGGTGCTCGCCGCCCTTACATTCATCGCGATGCAAGCGTATACTCATCACTGAGCAGCTTGTGACCCCCAACGAATACACCCCTAACGCGCGCGAGGCCCAAAGATGCCCCGTCCTGTAGCTTACAGGGCGCCCATGCGCGCGGTCATCCTGCGTGCTCTCTCCAAGGGGAGCTCCTACCGTGATGCGTGTGAATCGGCGGGCATCCCTTGGGATACTTGGAAGGGTTGGACCCGGTTGCACCTCGCGGGTGGACACCCCGACCCTGACGTTGACGCCCTCATTGGGGCTGCGAGGGAGACGTACGCCAAGGCATCCAATGCCATCACGGCACAGGTGATCGCAGCCTCTGCGAAAGACTGGAAGGCGGCGGCGTTCCTGTTGCAGCACCGTCAGGGTGACCCAAAAGCCCGCCACGACGAACGACGCGCGCGGTGGGAGGCCGAGATCGCCGCGAAGAGGGCCAAGGGAGAGCACGTCGAGAAGGTCGCCATCGACGACTCGGCCCTCGTTGAACTGCGGGAGAAGCTGAAGCGTGCAATCCACGGCGAGTGACCTACTTCACGGGGTGAACCCCGCCATAGCCGCCCTGCTGTTGAAGGACTGGGCGCTATGGGGTCGTCGTGACCAACAGGAGCCTCCCGGTGACTGGGCGACGTGGTTGATTCTCGCGGGTCGCGGCTGGGGCAAGTCCCGCTGCCTCGCGGAGACGGTGCGTGGCTGGGTCATGTCGGGCCGGTATCAGCGCCTCGCCCTTGTAGCCCGCACCGCCGCCGACGTGCGCGACGTAATCGTCGAGGGGGAGTCGGGCATTCTCTCGGTTCACCGTGACGATGAACGCCCCTTGTGGGAACCGTCGAAGCGCCGGTTGACGTGGCCCAACGGGGCCATCGCGACCACCTACAGCGCCGAAGAACCGGATCAGCTTCGCGGTCCCCAGCACGATGCCGCCATCGCGGACGAACTCGCCGCATGGGACCGTGGGGCCGAGACGTGGGCGAACCTCAAGATGGGGCTTCGCCTTGGTGTGAAACCCCGTGTCGTCGTCGCCACGACCCCCCGGCCTACCGCGCTGGTGCGAGAGCTCATCGCCGCGCCCGATACGCTGTTGACCCGTGGGCGCACGAGGGACAACAGCCGCAACCTCGCCCCCGGCGTAGTAGACGCCCTAGAACGCCGCTACGGGGGCACCCGCCTCGGTAGGCAGGAACTCGACGGCGAGGTCATCAGCGACTCCGCAGGGGCCCTGTGGCAGTGGGGGTGGATCGACGCCGCCCGTGTCACCGAAGCCCCAAGCAGCTTGAGGCGTGTCGTGGTCGCCATCGACCCGGCGGTGAGTTCACACGAGGGCTCCGACGAGACGGGCATCGTGGTCGCGGGCATCGGGTACGACGGCAGGGTCTACGTCCTCGCGGACGCCAGCGGACGCTATCGCCCAGAGGAATGGTCCCGGCGCGCCCTCGCCCTCTACGACCAGTTCAGCGCCGATGAGATCATCGCGGAGGTGAACAACGGTGGCGACATGGTGGGGAGCACGATCCGTGTGCATCGCCCCAACGTCAACGTGCGAACGGTTCACGCAACACGGGGCAAGACCCTGCGGGCCGAACCTATCGCGGCACTTTACGAACGCGGCCTCGTGAGCCATGTCAACGCGTTCCCGCACCTTGAGGATCAGCTTACGACGTGGGATGCCACCACTTCGAAGCATTCCCCCGACCGGCTAGACGCGCTGGTATGGGCCTTGACCGGGTTGACGGATGTAGCCGCACCGCGCGTCGCCAGCGAACACACCTACGACTTCTAGGACACCCATGATCCTCTCGCCCCTTCAGCAAGACCTCGCGAAGTTCGACTCGGAGCTCATCCGTCTCGGGGAGAGCCCCCGGTACTGGCGTCTCAACGCACTGGAGTCGTGGTACACGGGCCAGCAATACACGGGTCGCCCGAGCTTCTGGGACCAAGAGGTGCCGCTGCGAAGCCGCGCCCCCGTCATCCAGTCGCAGTTCGTGCGTAGTTCCATCAACCGCCTCGCCAACCTCGTCTTCGGGGACCGCTCGTTCCCCAAGATGCGCGTCGAGGCTTCGGGCTACCGGATGAAGCTCTCGCCGTCTGACGCGGCTGTACTGCAACGTCTGGTCATGGAACTGTGCCAGTGCCTCGCCCTTTCGAAGAGGATGCGAGAAGTCATCACCGAGGGCCTCAAGTGCGGCAGCGCGTGCATCATTGTCAGCTTGTGCAACGGCAAGCCGATGATGCGCCTCGTTCCGTCGAAGTGGTGTACCCCGACCTTCGCAGCCGATGGTTCGGTGGAGTCGCTGGTGATCGAGTACAAGCACCCGTCGCCTACGGACCCCGACCAGTGGATGCTGCACCGCAGGGAGATCACTTCGACCTACGACCGTGTGTACGACTCGGTGCCCATCAAGGCGAAGGTCGCGCCCGTGTTCGGGGACTATCAGGAAGTGCCGGTGGAGTTCTGCCCGGTGATCTGGGTGAGGAACGCTGCGGAGCCCACGGCGACCCCCGATCAGATCGACGGGCACGCCCTCGTTGACGGCCTTGAAGATGAGGTCGAGGCCCTCGACATGGAACTCAGCCAGTTGTACCGGAACGCCCTGTACAACGGCGACCCCCAGATGGTCCAGATCGGCGTCGAGGGCGACGCCAGCATCGCCGCTTCGCAAGGGCCGAAGGGCCCGACCGGCGACATGAAGTTCTCGTGGTTCAACACCGTGCTCCCGAACTGGGCCAAGAACGCGAACTCGTCTGGCGGCGATACCGTCAAGAAGGCCCCCGGCAAGCTGTGGAAACTCCCGCAAGGGGGTGACGCGAAGCTCGTAGAGAGCAACGGGTCCGGTGCCGAGATCATCAAGGGGGCCGTGAAGGAACTCCGTCGTGTCCTCACCGACACGACGGGCGTGGTGCTGTTCGATGCCGATAGCCTCGGTGGCGGCGACCTCGCAGCCCGCACCCTGAACCTCATGCACGCCCCGATGCTCGACGTGGCAGACAACCTCCGTGTCGAATACGGGGACGCTCTCCTGCGCCTCGTAGACGCCTTCCTGCGCCTGTTCAGCGGCACCCTCGCACGCACACAGGGGGTGCTGCTGCGGTCGTACGATGAAGCGGAGCCCGTGCTGGCCCGTCTTTACGGGGTGAACCCGAAGCAAGAGACCCGCTGGCTGGGTCCCTACATCACTCTCAAGTGGGGTGACTACTTCGACCCGTCGGCGGCGGATAAGGAAGCTGCCCTCAAGGTGGCGATGGGCGCCAGCGGCAACAAACCCCTCATCACGACGAGGACGGCCCTCGCGTCGGTGGCGTCGCTGTTCGGCGTCGAAGACGTTGATGCCGAGCTTGCGACCGCAACCGAAAATGACATTCCGACGCATTGACGCCCGTTTTCTTGCCTATAGACTCGCCCGAGTAGTGCTATTGAATCGCGTTCAATAGTAAGCTCACCCCCGAGAGTGCCGATGCCCCCTGCGAAACGTGTGACCGCCCCGGTAGAAGAGCCCGTTCTCGCGGCACCCACCCCCGTCGCCCGCCCCCCCGTTCGGGCTGAATGCCTGTTCGACGTGCCCCCCGGCATGATGACGGTGCGGGTGGTCTACAAGAACGCCGACGACTACGCCGAGAACGCGGCGAGTGACAATGCCCAGATCGAAGCCCTCCCCGGTCAGACGGTGCAAAGCGCATCGCTAGGCCCTACGGCTTCAACCGGGCACGCTCCGTGGCCGCTCCTCGCGGAGTGGATTCTCTCCCCCAACCGCATCTAGTTCCCAGCAAAGGAAGACCCATCATGGCCGCTGTGTCCGCTACTCTTCGTGCAGTTCAGATCGCTCAGGGTCCCTTCGGTCAGGTGACCAACGGCGCCCAGTGGACCGACGTGATCATCTACATCGACCCCAACGGTGCCGCCGTCACGTCGGGAGTCGATACCCTCGACCTCGCCTCGGCGGGGTCGGCCATCGCGGGCTTCATCCGCGACGGAAACACCTACACGCCCCGTTGTGCGGCGCTGTACCAGCCCTTCCTCACGGGCACGACCAACGTGTTCGGCCCCGTCACCGTCGCGGGCGGCACCGTTAGCCTCACGCCCACCGCGTCGGACTTCACGACCAACGCGGGCATCGCCGCCTCGGCCCCCGTGAACGCTCCCTTCGGCATCCTCGTCGGCTGCGTGGTGACGTGATGCCGGGTGAGCTTACGAAGCCCGCTCTTGCCGAACTGGCAGAGCAGGGTGCAACTGCGGAGGGCGACGACACGAGCAGTGTCGCCGCCGCCGCGATGCTCGCGGTAGACCTCGCCGCCGAGTCCATCGACTTCTCGAAGACCCGCATCCTCGCGGTGTGCTTCGAGGAGAACGGTGACGTGGCCGTGTACAGCGTCCCCGATGCCGCCGCCGAGTCCGTGAAGACGGCTCTCAAGGCGAAGGGTATCGAAGAGGGGATGTTGTCCGCTGCGGACATGGAGCGCGCGTTCGACGAGGCCGTCGAGGTCGAAGAGGCCGAGCACGAGAAGCGCGAGAGCGTACCCCCGCCCCCGCCCATGAAGGTGCAAGCATGAGTACCCCGATCCTCGACGCGATGTCGATGCTGACGAACGCCGTGCCGGGTGCCGATGCCCCTGCGATGGAAGCCCCCGCCTCGCCCCCCGAGACGGGCGCAGCGGCCAAGGAACCCGTCAAGGCGGCGTACCTCAACCCGTATGCGAAGCGCGCGGCGAAGGCCGCTCCCGCCCCCGTAGCGGCCCCCGTAGCGGCCCCGGCTGCGCCCACGGCAGAAGACCCGCGTATTGCGGCCCTCTCGGCGCAAGTCGCGGACCTGATGTCGGTCGTGTCGCGGCAAGCGACGACCGAGCTCTCGGTGCAGCCCGAGCCGGTCAAGCAGTACCTCGCGAAGATCGCGGGGGACTCGCCCGCCAAGCAACTTGAGGCGCTTCACAACCTCAAGGCGAGCGGCCTTCTGAACACACCCCCGGCGCTCCCCACGGGCGCGACGACGGCCCCGGCTGGTGCCCCGAAGCCCGGAACGGCCCCGGCGAACCCCGACGCTGCCATCCGCGCCGAGTATGAGAGCCTGAAGGGGTCCCCCATTCTTCAGGCCGAGTATCGCCGTCAACACGGTGCGGCCCTCGCACGCGCCCTCGGGAACAACTGACCTCATAACCGGGCACAGAGCCCGAAGGAATCACGATCATGGCTGAAGTCTCTCGAGCCTCACTATCGAACCTGTTCTTCGACCGCACGTCCAGCATGATGCTGGTGCAGCCGGACCCCCAGTTCCTCTACGCCCAGTACGTTCACCTCTCCGACGTGCAGTCGGAGCTCTCGGTGAACCCTGATGCGTGGTCGCTGCTCGCCGGACGCGGCATCCCCGGTGGGCAGGGCGCTGCGGTGCGTCCCTACATGGAGAACCAGCTCCAGCTCGTCGCTGCGGATCGCATCCGTGGCGCGGCGATCACCGTGTCCAACGAGCTCGCGAAGGGCAACGTGGGCCACACGATCCGTATGAACCGCCCCGTGTGGTCGGGCGGCGGCTACAGCGCCGCCGCGCGCCTCATCGCGGCGGGTCAGAGCATCAGCACCACGGGCGTGAACGTGACCACGGAGCAGGTCGCCATCACGATCCAGCGTTTCGCGGGGCCCTACGACGTGGCCAACAGCCGCGTCGCGCCGTACCCGATCGACCGTATGGATGCCCAGCGTTCGGTGAACGACCTCGCGGCCTTCGTGGGCGTGAACCTCGCCCGTGACCGCATGAAGTTCGTGGACACGGTGTACGGCGCGCTCCTCGACCAGCCCTCTATCGTCCGGTACCCCGGCGACCCCTCGAACCTCCTGACGACCGATGCGGCGGCGTTCCCCATCGCGGGCAACGGCTACCGTACCTTCGACGCTGAGTGTGTGTTCCGCATGGAGCAGACCCTCTCGGACAACTCGATTCCCCGCTTCGCGGACGGGATGTATCACCTGATCATCACCCCGCAGCAGGCTCGACAGCTTCGCGATGACGCCACGTTCCAGCGCATGGCGGTCTTCGAGTCGGAACTCAACCCCCTCAAGCGCAGCTTCATCGCGACGCTGGGTCAGGTCGAGATCTACCAGTGCGCGACCAACACCGTGGACACCACCACGGTCGCGGGCGTCAGCATTCATCACGGCATCATGTTCGGCCCCGGCGCTGTCGGTCGCGTCAAGGACGGTGACGGTTGCCGCGTCGTGAACAGCACCGACGACAACTACGGCGAGACGCCCAAGGTCGTGTGGATCGCGTACGAGGGTCAGGAGATGCTCGACAACCGCTTCGTGGTCGGCGTTCACAGCAACTGATCGCCACACCACGGAAGGAAGGCATCAACCATGATTCAGCGCATCCCCTACGTCGCCCTCGCGACCCTCACCAGCCTCAACGGGACGGCTCGCACGGGCAACCCGCTGGTGACACTTCAGGCTGCACCCGGCGCAATCGCCGTGGTGTGTTCCGCGAGCATCACCACGGCGTCCGTGCTCGCGACGTTCAAGCTGCAAGTGTCCCCGGATGGGACGACGTTCTACGATCTGTCGGGTGGCACGTCGTCCCCCATCACCTTCGCCACCGCCGCCGGTACGGGTTCCCCCGTGACGACCACGAAGGTCCTGACCTTCGACATCGCAGCGCACGCCTTCTCGCACGTCCGCGTCGTGGCGACCCTCTCGGGTGCGGTCACGAACACCGCCGACGTGACGAGCGCGACGATGTACTACGTCCCGCAGGGCAAGCTCCCCGCCTGACCCACCCCGAGCCGTCCCCTCGCTGATTAGTTATCAGTGAGGGGCGGTTCTATCGGACGCCGGTTCACCCCGTGAAAACCGGCATCGGATAGAGTCGCCCCTCCTCACCCCACGGACAGGTCATGATTCAACGCATTCCCGTGACCGCCCTCGCACTGGAAACCTCGGCGGATGCCGTCGTGCGCGCGGGCGCGCCCGTGTACACGAACGCCCTACGCCCCGGCACCCTCTCGTGCCTCGTCACCGCGTCGATGCTCACCCTCGGTGTGAAGGCCCGCTTCGCGTGGCAGGCGACGGTTGACGGCGTAAACTGGTTCGAGGTGTCCGGGGGTATCAGCACCCCGAACGTGTACACGAGCACCAGCGGAGACGGGGTAGCCCCCATCGTCCGAGAGCGCGTCTTGTACCTCGACTGGCAGGGCTACACGAGTACAGCTTTTCAAGCCGTTCGGATGACCGTGACCCTCACCCGCACTGGTGTAGGTCCCGTGCCCGCCCCCGCCGACGTAGCGGGTGCGCAGTACTTCTACGTCCCCGCAGGGAAGGTCTAACCATGAGCACCCTCACCCCGAATGAGATGGGCCGGATCAAGGCCGAGATCTTCGACAACGTGCTCGACATCGGGGCGACCCCGTGGATCGACGTGCGAGCGATCTACGACATCATCCAGACGAACGTGTCGTCGGCCAGTACGGCCCCGACAACCAGCACCACCGCCGTGACATCCCCCGGCCCTACGGTGCTCACCCTCGCCTCGGTGACGGGGATCTCGGCGGCGTCCCGCATCGTGCTGGACGTGGACGCTGGCCGCGAGGTTGTCACGGTGCGCGCGGTCATTGGCAGCACCGTGAGCGTGCTCTGTACGAAGACCCACAGCGGCACCTACCCCATCGAGATCGAGAGCCCCCTGACCATCGTGAGGGGCATTCTCGCGGATCTTGAGTCTATCGACCTTCAGGAACGCATCGCGATCCCGCAAGCGGGCGTCAAGAAGGTGGATGAGATCGAGTTCTTCGGTCGCAACGAAGGGGGCGCCGCGCACATGGCCCTGACCAAGCACCGCAACACCTTGCGGTCCCGCCTCGCGGCGGCGTGTGGCCTCGCGGGCATCATGCGCGAGCTCATGTCCCGTGCGGCTCTCGCGGGCGGGACGACCAGCTACGAGGCGTACTGATGGCCGACAACACTGCCGCCCGCGATGCGTTTCGGCTCATCGCTGATACCGTGCGCCGGGTGCCCGAGACGTTGGGGCAGCGCCCGACGAAGGTGACGCTGCGCCTCCGTACCTACTCGGGGGCTGTAGGGGCACAGGGCACGACCCTCGTGTCTACCGTTGATACGGTTCTCGACCCGCGCCCGAAGGTCGTAGAGGTCACGGACGGGCAGAAGAGCTACTTCGGCGGCGGCACCCTCACGGCGAACGACGGCACGGCGCTGGCGGGCGTGTACGAGGTCGGCCCAATCACCCAGAAGTTCCCCGGTGGCGGGTACACCCAGAACGAGATCATCCCCGCTGCGGCGTACACCACACGCCTCACGGTGTTGCTTGAGGGTGACGAGTTCAGTACCGGGGGTGAGGAGTTCCTCGTGACCGCATCGGACTTCACCCGCCCCCACCGTGGGATGATTCAGGCCACCCGCACGAGGCAGGGGTCATGAGCACACGTCTTCGTGATCCCAAAGGGGGCCTTACCGCTGCGGGGAGGCGCTTCTTCGCCCGCACCACGGGGGCGAAACTGAAGCCGGGGGTCAAGGGCCCCGCCGACACGCCCGTGAAACTGCGGCGCAAGGGCAGCTTCTTGACCCGGTTCTTCACGAACCCTTCGGGCCCTGCTACCAAGCCTTCAGGAAAACCCACCCGCCTCGCCCTCTCGGCGGCGGCATGGGGCGAGCCGGTGCCGAAGACGCGCGCGGCGATGCTTCGTCTCGCGGCGAAGGGTAGGGCGATGCTGCGCCGGTACGGCAAGGTGAAACCATGAGCGACTACCTCTCCGCAGTCGAAGCCCGCATTGAGGCCGTGCTCTCACAAGGCCGGGGCGTCGATGGGGCGCTGGGGCCCGAAGCCCAGAACAGGGCCATCACCGCTGGCACCTTCCGCAAGCAGCCCGACAACGCGGACATGAACGACCCCTTCATGCCCCCCGAGCTCTTCGACCGTGGGTACGTCTTGCGTTTCCGGTCGATGATCGACGCCCCCTTCGCGAACAACCCGTATCAGGGTCCGCAGTTCCGCGAGGTGGGGCTTCGGGTGATGGTGGGCTACCTGTACGGTGCGGCCCTCTCGGCCATCGTTGACCCACGGGGTACAGAGGTCGCCGCTACGGCGGTTCTGCGGGCCGATAGACGCGCCATCAGCGACGCCTACCGTATCGACCGCGCCCTTCGTTTCGGGCCGCTACGGGGCCTCGACACGGACCCCGGCATGGTCGAGTGTCGTCGCATCAACTCGGAATGGGTTGACCTCGGGGGCGGTCGCAGTCTCGGGGTCACGGACTTCGCACTGGTGCTTCAGTCGGACGAACTGAGTGCGTACGGGCCATGATTTCCGTGAAAAGCACCACGGGCTCCATCAAGCACCTTGAGGACGTGACCCGATCACTGTCGGCACCCCCCCATGCCATCGTGTTGAGGATTGCCCCTGACCAACAGCGGAAACTTGACCTGTTCACGGCGCAGCGGGACATCCTTCAGATGACCCCTGTGGCCCAAACTTCCGTGAACTCAGCCGTGCGTGATGAAGTGTCTGTGTCCATCGCTCGCGGTAGCCGTACCCCCCTCGCAGACGGGGCCGTTGCCGGTGCCCAAGAGCTCAAGCGTCTCTACACCGACCGATTCCTCAAGAGCGGCGGCGACGTGACCCTGAAGGCCCTATCAAGGGCGTGGGCGACCCGCAAACGGCGTCGAGGTCTGGACCCAAGAATCGGTTATGCTACGGGCGCGCTTGCCCGGGCAATCGCACAATCCACCATCGTCGTACGGTAACGGGGTTATAACCCCTCTCGGAGCAACACCATGAGCCAGTCGAACATCCTCAATCGCGAGCAAGCCATCTACATCGGGCTGGAGACGACCTTCGGGGTCACGCCCACGGGGTCGTTCCCGAACGTGATGACCCGGTTCATTGCCGCCGAACCCGTGGGCACCGATGGGGCGACGCGCGAGATGCTGGAGGTCAACGACATCCGTACCCGCCGCCTCGACGCGCTTCAGCCGGTGCAGGGCCTTGAGATCGGGTCGAAGCTGACTCTCCCGCAGCTTCTCAAAGCCACCCCCTCGGCGTCGCAGTTGACGGCGGGTACCTCTCCTGCGTCCCTCACGCCCCGCATTCTTCTGACCCATGTCTTCGGTCAGGAGAACGCCAGTCAGGGTGACGTGGTGAGCGTCGCCACCTCGACGACCCAGTTCGATGTTGCGAACCCGGGGCGGTTCCGTATCGGGACGTGGATCGCCGTCGAGGTCGCGGGCCAGATGGAGTACGCCCTCATCACCGCGAAGGTGTCGAACACCCTCACGGTCGCCCCCGACCTCTCCGCGACGCCGACTCTCGGCGGCATCGTCCGCAACCTGTACAACTACGCCCCTGCGGAGACGCACTCCAGCAGCATCACGGCCCAGATCGCCTACGTCAACGACGCCACCGCCCAGTACACCTTCAACGGGTGTCACGGTGGGGTGAAGTTCAACTTCGGTGACTTCGGCAAGCTCGTGACCATGAGCACCGAGTTCACATCGACCAGCTACACCGGCCCCACGGCGCAGGGTCTCAGCACCGCGACGGCTACCGACGAGATGGGCCGGGGCTACCCCTTCCAGCCCGACGTGCTCCTCTTCACGGGTGCCCCGGACCGTGCGGTCAAGCTGGTCTGTGAGAAGTTCAGCATCGAGTACAACAACAACTGGGAGATGGTTCGCGAACCGTCGGCGACCCAGACCGTCAACAGCGTCGTGAACACAGCGGGTCGCCCGCGCGCGGGCAAGGTGATGCTCACCCTGCGGTTCGACTCCGACTACGGCACCAGCTTCGACGCCGAGACGCAGTACGGCATGGTCATCGCGCAGCGCATCGGCACCGGCACCACGGCGTCGTACTGGATCTGGTCGATGCCCACCATGAAGCTCACCGCGCAACCCAAGACGACGAAGGTCGGGGAACGGCTCTACATGGATCTGGAGTTCTCGCTGCTCCAGTCGAACCTCATCGCCCCCGTGGGCGGCGAGAGCGCGGCCCAACTGGACTACCTGTACGCCCCGCTCACGGTCGCCTTCGGCTGATACCCAGAACTTCACGGCGTAAAGAAACACCATGAGCAACCCCTCTGAAACCCTGCGTGTGATTCTGGTGGGAACCGTCCCCGGCGCGCGTCCCGCGACGTGTGACCCGGCTATTGACGTGGCCGGTACTAGCCCCGCCGTCTTCTCCCGCTATGAGCGCGAGCGGACGGTCGAGGCCGCAGGGGACATCAAGATCCTGCCGGGGATGACCCCTGCCGTGTTCCACATTCAGCCCCTCACCAGCGCGACGTGGCGGTGGGTTCAAGACGCGGTGGGGGAAGGCCGCTACCACCGTGCCTTCCAAGCCGCTTGTCACTCGTACATCAGCGACAAGGGCGTCGAGGTCAAGGCGAAGGTCGAGCAGATCGGGCGCGTGACCATCGCCTCCGATGAGTGGGTTGAGGCCGTGTTCGACACCTTCGGGGCGGGCGCCGTGCGTGAGATCGCTCAGGTCGCCATCGACCGTGCGGAGGCGGGTCCGAGGGCGCTCGCCCCTTTCGGATTGCCGCGTGGTCTGATGCTGCCGCGTTAGCTTCAACCCGAGCCCTCTGTGGGTGTGCGCTTCTGGCTGAGGCCGAGGCCATGCCCACAGGGGGCGACCCGTTCCGGCGGGACGCGGCGATAGAGAACGCCAAGGAGTGCAAGGAGCGGTGGGGGTGCCCCAATCGCACGGGAAGGCCCCTAGAACTGCCTCCCGACCTCGCCGCCGAGGCACGGCACGTCGCGACCGTAACGGGCACTGTAGAGGCGGCAGGGTGCCCTCTTGAGTGCATCACCTACGCGGACCCGTGGGTCGTCGAGATCACGAAGGCGGTAGCCCTCGCAGCGGACCTTCATATCCCCGTGGCCGAACAACTGGGCCGCGACCTCACCACCGCTGACCTACAGGCCCTATCCGCGCTAAAGTCTGCCCAAGGAGCCGCATGGAAGAGCGACGACAAGATCAGGGAACAGAAGCGGGATCAGGAACGCCGCAACGCACGTCGCGGTGCGCCTTGATCCTCGTTGACTTCTCCCTCGACGACGACCGCGCCACCGAACACCTCGACACACTCCTCGCGCGGTGGGGGCAGAGCGTGAGGTACTCGATCACCAACTCCGAACCACGGGTCACCACGGGGTCGGTGAGGGGTCATGTGATGACCACAACTTCGGATGCCATCCTCGCGGCGATGGTGAGAGCCCACGAGGTACTCAGCCATGAGTGACGGAATTTCCATCCCTATCTCTGTTCCCGGTGCTGATCTCGCGAAGGTCGCACTTGAACAGATCATCAATTCCTTCACTGGTCTTGACCGTGAGGTAATCAAGACCGCACAGAGCTCAGAAGCCACGAAGGAAGCCTTTGAGAACTTGAAGGCTCAGTTCACCACGGGGGCCATTTCCGCTGCTGAGTTCAGGGACACCCTCTCGGGCATCGCAGCGCAGTCGGCGCAAGTATCCGACCAAGTGCGGGCTTCTGGTGCGGCGGTAACTGGCGTAGGAAGCCACCTTCAAGGGGCAACTGAGAAGACCCGCACCTTCAAAGATGCCCTCGTAGACGCCAAAGATGCGGGTCTGGAAGAGCTCTCGCAGAAGGCGGGCGAGCTCGGGCAACGCATCGGTGGCGTGGGCGGGCAGATCGCGGAAATCGCAATCAAGTCTGCGGCGGCGTTTGGTCCGCTGGGCATCGCCATCACCGCCGTGGGTGCGGCTCTGGCTTTTGCGGCGCAAGCCTACGACGAGCACGCTGCCAAGGTAGCTCTAGCGAACGCCCGCACGGAGGAACTCACCAGTTCGGTTTCCACCCTCGGCACGACATACCCCAGCATGACCGCTGCGGTCGAGGGCGCGACGACCGCAGTGCAGGTGCATACCGCAGCGGTAGCTGAAAACCAGCGCATTCTCGGACAACAACTCACCCTCCTCAACGCGGGGTTCAACGCCCAACAGGCACAGACCTATACTCTCCAACTGCAACAAGTCTCGGGCGCGGTCAGGGAGCTCGGCACCTACCTGCACGGGGCGTCTGAAGAGCAGATCCGACAGGCCCTCGAAACAGGCAACGCCGCCGCGCAACAGGAGCTTCTCGGGCTGTCGTTCACGCACTCGACGAACGCCGCTACCGAGGCGAACAACCGCGTCGATGCGATGATCGTGCTCCACCAACGCGCCGCCGTCGCCATCGCAGCATCGAAAGAAGAGGCCCTCGCGAACGCACGGGCCACGCTCGAAAGCGCCCGTGCGAACCTCAATGATGCGGCGAGCATTGAGGATGCCGATGCACGTCGTGCCGAGATGGCATCTGCCGCGCGACAGGTCACGGAAGCCACCCAAGCCCTCACGGTGGCACAGGAGAGGGCCGCTGCGGCGCACCGTGAGGTCGCTTCGGGGGCCGACGCCGCCACGCGGGCCGAGGACGCCCTCGCCGCCGCCAACGAGGCCGCTGCGGCGACAGCCGAAGCCGCCGCGCTACAGAGGGGCTACGCCGCCATCACCCGCATCGCCCACGAACGGGAGCAGCGCCAACATTCCGCCGCTCACGCGACGGCCCAGCACCGCGATAGCCTCGCGGAACTGAAGCAGAAGAACGACCGCGAGGATGCCGCGATCCGGGGGCAGGAAGCCGCCCTCCGCGCCCGCTACGCCGCCGAGCGCGATGAAATCGCCCGCACCCGTGAGGCTGCTGTTGATGCGATGATCGAACGTGCGCGCCTCGACGAAGAAGGCAAACGGCACGCGATCCAGAACGAAGTGGACAGGGCGAAGGCCGTGTCACTCGCGGGGCGACGTGCGGCGGCGGCGACGCAACGTGAGGAGGGGCGTCAAGCGGCAGGGGCCACCCTCGCGGACCTCCGTGACCCCGCCGTTCAACGGGAACAGCTTGACGCCGCGAGGATGGATCGCACCATCGCCCGGGAACGTCGTGCCCTCGACCGCCGTGCGGACCAGCAGCAGACGTTCACCGAGCGGATGCGGGACTACTACCAATCGGACGTTAGCGCCGCTGAAGAGGCCGCTACGGGGCTGCAAGGGGCCTTCACGGCGACGGGGGAAGCCTTCGCCGCCCACGTTGAGGAGTTCGCCGCTGGCCGTGAAACGATGGCCGAGGCCCTTCAAGGGATGGCGGCTGATGCCCTCAAAGCCATCGGCAAGCAAGCTCTCACGAAGTCCGCGTACTTCTTCGCAGAGGGGCTCGGAAACCTCGCCCTGTTCAACTTTCCGGGCGCAGCAACCGCCTTCGCGGCCTCGGCGGCGTATGCGGCCATCGGTGGCGGTGCGGTCGCGTTGGGGACGGCGATCACCGAACCCCCCGAGGCGAAGTTGGCGGGTCGTGAAGAGGCCGCTAGGAAGGCTGAACAGGACCGTACCAAGCCCCAGCGGGCCGAGACCGGCACCGGCAGTAGGGGCGGTAAGGGCGGCGAAGGCGAAGGCATCACCTACAACATCAGCTTCGGGGGTCCCATGTACGGAACCGGAGGCGTGAGGCAAGCCGCCCGCCAGATGGTCGGGGCCATCAACAGGGGCGGCATTCAGGGTGGTGTACAGATTCTCCCCGGTGTACTTCAATCGACAGGAGCAGGGTCGTGACCGCACCGACACTCACCAGCGCCCTCGCCGTGCCGTTTCTCTTCACGTCCCTCGGGGTCGGCGCTGACCTCACGGTCGTGTTCGCGGCTGGCCCTTCCCCCGTCGGGGTGACGGTCGCGACGAACTACTACTGGATGCAGTTGGCCTCGTCATCCAACGAGTTCATCCGCGTCGTCGAGGCCGCTATCAACAGCGCGATGGTTGGGGCGGGGCGCGCCGAGGTGTTCACCCTCACGATGGGGGCCGACTCGCGGGTGACAATCAGCGCCACAGGCACCTTCACGATGACCCTCGGAGTCCCCCTACTTCTGATGGGGTTCACCACGCAGCCCCTCAACGTGACCACGGCTACGGCGACGAACCCGCCGCAGCACTTCGCCACGTTCATTCAACGGGTGAGCGCCGACTGGACCCCGAAGACCGCCGTCGCTGGCGGTGAGAACCTCGCGGGCGTGGGCTACGGCGTCTACGTCGGCACCTACCGTGAGGAAGACGACATCGCCTTCGGGTTCATCCCCCGAGACGCGACTCAACGCACGTCCCTCGCGGTCAACCAGACGCCGTGGCAACCTGCCTACGGGGTGACGCTGGGCAACCATGCGGGCTTGTGGTCGTGCCGCGACATCTTGGCCGAAGCCGGGGGAGAGGTGTGTCACGCCGCGCTCGGCAATTTTCAGACGCTTCTCACAAGCACCACGGCCACCTACGACAACGTGACGTTGCCCTTCAGTGAGATCGCTTCACCCCGTAAAGACCGTCAACGCGAGGGGTGGGACGCCTACTTCGTCTGGACCGTGCGTCTGATCCGCCAATCCACCCAGACCGGGACACGAGCATGAGCCGCATCACATGGTCCCAAGCAGCTTTGGGCGCGCAAGTCGTACCCGTACTCCTGATTCATGGGCTCCCCGCCATCATCTACCCCGATGGCGTGAACGTCACGTCGTTCAGCATCGCGACCCCCGACTCGGCGTGGTGGCCCGGGAACACCTATGCCAATTGGACCCTGTACGCGAAGCCGTGGATGCGTCTTGACGACGGCATCACTTTCTCCGAGAGGGCCATCCCCACGGCGACGAACGTGCTCGACGTGTCGGAAATCACGATAGGTCTCTCGGACGTGGACCTCGCGGCCACCGCGCTCTTCGACAACGAACTGAGCGCGTCGGCGTCGTTCATCTCGGCCCCCGTTGACCAGTTCGATACGACCATCAACGTCCTCACGACGGCGGCGTTCCCGGCCTCTGGGGTGCTCTACATCGGGCTTGAGGCGGTGCTGTACACGGGCACCACACCCACCAGCTTCACGGGGTGCGTACGGGCCCAGTACGGGTCCGTAGCGGCCAGCTATGCGTTCTCAGCGGCGCAGGGGACCGGGCTAGGCAACCCTCAAGTCACCTCGATCCCCGTGGAGTACGTCGGGCGACCGGCGACCCTGTGGCTCTGTGAGATCGAGGACGGGGTGATGACGCGGGTTCAGCTTGAGCACTTCGGGACTCTGGGCACGGGCCTCGCCCTCATGGGGGGCGGGGAGAGCCTCGACGACGGGTGGTCCCTGCCGATTGACCACGCGGTCAAGCGCATGAACCAGAAGATCATCAGCAACCCCGTGACCGTGGGTGGGTTCGCACACCCCGGCAACCTCGGGGCTCGCACCGCGAGTTCGGCTATCTCCCCGATCCCGAACGTCGAAAACCCCTTCACGCTGTACCTTCAGCCGACAATCGCGGACCCGTCGCAAGCAATTCTCCTCACGGCGGATGACGCCGCGCCCGACAATGGCGGGTGGCACCCCACAAGGGATGCGTTCCTCGACGCGCTGGTTGTCGCCGGGAACAGCCTCGGACTTGGTACGTTCGCCGCCGGTCTTGAGGAAGGGGTGCTGAAGGTTGACTGGCAATCCTCACCCGGCGTCACGCGCACCTACTTCATCTCGGCCCCCTGTACCGAAACGTCGTCGTTTCAGTCCACCATCGCGAACCCACGGTTCACCTACACGATGGGCAAGATGTCGTCGGCGTGGGTGCCGATCATCAACGCCTCGCGCGTGTACCTCAACGACACGGATTTCGCCTCGATCCCGCCCGCCTACATCGACCCCGATGTCTCGGTCATCCTCATCTTCGGGGACGACAAGGACTTGAGCACCCGGCGCGTCGCGCGTGTCACGGGGCAAGGGGCGACACCTTCGGGGGCCAACTACCTGCTCTGCGACGCCCTCACCACCTACGGCAACACTCGTGGGGCGGCTACGGGGAGCACGGGCACGTCGGCCCCTCTAGGCACGACCCTATGGTCGGGCGGGCTCTTCGCGGAAGGGTTCGTGATCGCTGAACCGACGACCGCTCGGGTGGGCCTGTATGTCCGTGGGAATACATGGGTCGAGGCGTTGCAACGGGTCGCCGTATCGCTCGGTGCCGAGTACAAGTTCCTGTACGACGCCATCGACTGGACCCGCATGGCTGAAGTAGCGGCGAGGTACCCATCGCCGTTCCCTTCACGGCGTGAATACGTCATCGACCTGAACACCACGCTCATGTCGATCTTGCAGAACGAAGCCGCCCTCAACGGGTTCGCCCTCACCATCTACCGGGGGAGGGTGTGCATCACGAGGATCGCGGAGTTCTCATTGACCGAGACACCCGACGGCACCCTCACGAGCGCCGATCTTCACGCGGGGGCCCCCTCCCCGACCTACGAACGCGGAGCCGACGGCATCGTCAACACCTTCTCCGTGTTCTCCCCCGATGACGGCGTGACGGTCAACGTCTCCGATCGCACCAGCTTCGCGAAGTACGGGGGGCAAGGGACCATCAGCGCCACCATGCCCCGCACCCTTCTCGGCGGGCCTCGCGACGGCGGGCGTCTGTACACGCAGGTGTACGCGCAAGCGGTACAGGTGCTTGGACCCCTCCGCTACCCTTATCGGCACGTCACTGTGCGCGTCCCCCTCAACCTGTACGACTTCCAGATCGGGGACTTGCTGGACGTGACCCTGTGGCGTGTGCCCAATGGCAGCGGTGGGCGCGGCATCGTGAACGCCGTCGCACAGGTCGTCGGGCGCGAGGTCACGCTGTTTCAGGAGAGCGAGGGGTACGTCGGGTACACCATCCGCCTCAACCCCGCGAACATCACGGGCTACGCCCCTTGCGGGCTCGTTGAGCTCAACGGTATCACGGGTGACCTCGTGACCTTCGACGTGACGACGATCCCCAACGGCTTCAGCGGGACGGGAGCCGATGGCTTGACCTTCAAGGTGGGCGATCTGGTGCAACTGATCGAACTCGACAATAGTTCGCCTATCGCACCAACAACGCATGAAGTGATCGCCGCCTCGACGAACACGGTGCAACTCAACCCCGCCCCCAGTGGAGCCTATGCGGCCCTCGCGGCATCGGGCACGCTGAAGGTCATGGTGATTTACGACGTATGGGGCGCGGTCGTAGCCGGGAACCGCACCGAACAGCAGAAATACTGCTATCTTGCGAACGCCGATGGCACCCTCGACGCGACGACCAATGCACGCGTCTACGCGGCCTGAGAGAGAGACATGGCGAACACCGTAGGTCGAATGCTGAAGAGTGACATCCTGACCACATGGGCCCCCCTTGAGGCGCTCGGGTCGGGGATTGACCAGCTTTTCATGGTGTCGAACATCAACCACCTCGGTGATGAGTCGAACTACCGGACCTTGTGCAGCGTGCCGGGGTTCGGCGTGGGAGGCGTCCAGATCACTCGCAACAGCCCCACGGGTGCGGGCGTCGCTTCGCCCCCTACAACCCCCTCGGACTTCGACTGGTTCTCGCCCCGGCAATACTTCCCCTCCGTCGTGCCGTATTCAGCGGTCACGTCCCTTGGGACTCACGTCGTTCATCGCCTCGCCCGTGAGGAATCGGTGTGGCCCGACCTCGTGCTTCGGTGCCGGGTCGATACCCCTACGACGATTGCGGACAAGCTGTTCGCGTGCCTGTTGATTCAGCCGGGGAGCTCCATCGGCCCCACCAGTGCCCCTACCGCGATGGTAGGAGGGTCGTTCA
>Ga0070749_10000959_pt1 | contig 19480 bp, 30 predicted proteins | sample VirMetDEL_Nov_18_FD_75180 | JGI IMG/M metagenome (GOLD analysis project Ga0070749, IMG submission 75180) | Aqueous microbial communities from the Delaware River and Bay under freshwater to marine salinity gradient to study organic matter... | ecosystem: Environmental > Aquatic > Marine >...
CACACGTCCATCCTGGCTAACACCTTTCTCGTCGAGTGCAGCAGCTGCATCATAGAAAGCGTTGACCAGAGCAGCATCATCATAAGCATCAGAAGCTTGCATGTTGGTACCCACACGAATCTGAGTGCCACCGGGCTCAACGAAACCAGTTTTGGTGATCGGAGAAGCTGCACGTGCACCACGGGTGATAGCACGGAAGATCAGACGGTCATACTTCTGAGCAAGAGCGTAGCCGATTTTACGGCTGATCTCAGAGCGCAGATCATAGTGAGCCAGAGTTTCATCCAGGTCATACAGGAATGCACTGGAGATAAGCAGATCATCAACAGTGATGGTCTTTTCAGCCACCGGAGGTGCACCATCAGTGTTGCCAAGAATTGCGTTGCCAGGAGTATGGAACTCAGCCTTGGTGTGACCAGTGTAAATGAATTGCAAAGAACGGCCATTCTTCAGCGTACGCTTCATGACAAGGTCACGAGCAATTGCATTGTGTTGGAAACCTTTGAACATCTCACCGCTAAAAAGCTTGAGATACAAAGCACGGGCATCACCCGTAGAATTAATTTGACCAGGACGAGTCAGGCTCGTGGTCAAAGTACTATTTTGTTGTGCCATTTTTAAAAAGAGAGTAAATAAAAGGTATAGACTCTCAAAGATCTTTGAGTTATTTAGTTGTAATATGTGTGGTCTATCCCACCGTCTAGACGGCTAGAGGTATCGGCGTACCGGCTCTAACCAATGCAAGGGAGGTCCGACTCTGAGGTGCCTCCCAAGCTATTACAGAAGACCTTTAAGGCACTTCTTTTGTTTACGGCATTGTGCTTTTTTGTCACCACAAAAACCGCAACGTTTGAAGACTTTAGCTCCCTTTTCAGGAATAAGACTTGTAACGTTGGCTGTCATTTTCTTGGATTGTTGTGCCATAATTATTTTGTTGAATGTAAGTAACGCCGCGATACTTCAGCTTTGAATTGCGTCGAGCAATAGACTGTTCACGAATGCGTTGAGAAAGTTCAAGATCAGACATGATAACTCCGAAGTACCTGACCCCCGTTCCATGATCAGGCGTCCTGCGTCCCGAAGGATGAACGTGCGAAGTTATTATACTATCTTTTTAGCCAATGGTAGGAGCACTCAAAGCTACTTCCACCGTCGATGCGGCGGCAAGGTCCAGCGGAAAATTGTGAGCATTTCTTTCATGCATAACTTCCAGTCCGAGGTTGGCACGGTTGAGAATGTCAGCCCAAGTTGGGACAACACGACTATCAGCAGCGATGATAGACTGATTAAAATTAAAGCCATTAAGATTAAAAGCCATTGTACTAACACCAAGTGCTGTCAACCAAATGCCGACAACTGGCCAAGCAGCCAAAAAGAAATGAAGAGAACGGCTATTATTGAAGGAAGCGTATTGAAAGATAAGCCTACCAAAATAGCCATGAGCAGCAACAATGTTATACGTTTCTTCTTCTTGACCAAATTTGTAACCATAATTTTGAGATTCCGCTTCAGTTGTTTCACGAACAAGCGACGATGTAACCAAACTTCCGTGCATAGCACTGAACAAGGAACCCCCAAAAACACCAGCAACTCCCAACATGTGGAAAGGATGCATGAGAATATTATGTTCAGCTTGGAACACCAACATGAAATTAAACGTACCAGAAATACCAAGGGGCATACCGTCAGAGAAAGAACCCTGACCAAACGGATAGACAAGAAAGACTGCAGTCGCTGCAGCAACGGGGGCGGAGTAAGCAACAAAGATCCAGGGCCTCATCCCAAGTCGGTACGAAAGTTCCCATTCTCGTCCCAAGTAAGAGAAGATACCGATAAGGAAATGGAACACGACAAGTTGATATGGTCCTCCATTATAAAGCCATTCGTCAAGCGTAGCGGCTTCCCAGATTGGGTACAAATGTAGTCCAATTGCGTTACTGCTAGGCACGACGGCACCAGAGATGATGTTGTTGCCAAACAGGAGGGATCCTGCAACGGGTTCACGGATTCCATCAATGTCTACAGGGGGTGCGCCAATAAAGGCAATGATAAAACAAGTTGTAGCAGCCAGCAGGGTGGGGATCATCAGCACACCGAACCAGCCCACATAAAGACGGTTATTTGTGGAGGTCACCCAAGAACAAAATTCTTCCCAGGATGACCTCTGTGGAGTAAGTACAGTAGTAGTCATTTATAAAGTATTGATATAAAAAAAATAAATTTGTTCCGACCCACCCACCACAAGTAGATAGTTAGAAGCTATACTTCACACCGACTTTAGTACCATAGCCATTGTCAACATCACCAGTGATAAACGACAGCTCACCATAGGCATTAAGCTTTTCAGACAGTGGTACAGAACCACCAACTTTACCAGACAGTTCTACTTCAGATTCACCACCATTGGGGGATACAATAGAAGGACCACCTTGAATGTACCAGTTAGTACCTTCATAACCGATGTGGTTATCAATGACGGTACCACCATAGTTAGAGCCAGCCCATCCAGAGTTAGCTTCAATGTTGACATAAGGACCAGCAACAGCTGCGTTAGCAATGCTGAGGAGGAGACCAGAGGCAATAATAGATTTCATTTTGAATTACTTTTTTTTAGCAGTTTTAGCGGAGCGTTTAAAGGCAGCTGCGGTAGGTGCTCCTTTACTACCGGGCTTTCGCATTTTTTCACCACTGCCAGCAGCAATACGTTTACGTTTGGCGTGGATGTTTGAATAAAGTCCTTGTTTTGCCATGTCAGTATTTTTTACCGGCAGGTTTTTTAGTGGACTTCTTTTTATTTTTTGCAGCTGCTGCAGCTTTCATACCAGCAGCAGTGTAAGGATAATGTTTACCGTTTACTTTAGGCATTAGAAATCAATGTTAGAGTTTGCAAGTTTATCCATTACGTTCTTACGATATGCTGGATCTTTATCATATCGAGGATCACTCATTGCTTGAACAAGTTCCGCTTGACTTTGGAATTGTTGCTGTGAACTAGTTGATGCTTTACCTGTCAACATTTGTCCTTCATAACCTACAGAATCTTTATAACGTTGAGCCAAAGATGCGATAGCAAAGTAACAAGCATTGGTATCACCAGTATCCATAACATGATCAAACATGTTAATTTCTTGCTCACTTAGAGTTTGACTTGCCCAAGACAAAAGTTGTTGGTAATTTTCTTCACCACCAACAACACCTTTAAGTTGCTGCACTTCTTCATTGGACAGCGTTTGTACAGGTGCTTGTTCTTGTACCTCTTTTCGATAATCAAGGTACATATTAGCAAGTTCTGCAGGGTCCATGCCACGAAGTTTATCAAGAGTTTCTTGATTATATTCAGACATGGATTCTTCCCAGAGTTGATCTAGAAAGCTTGCCTGCTCAGTATTTTCTTCAGGAAACTCCTGTTCAAATTCAGGCTCAGTCTCATTGACAGTATTTTCACCAAGCTTTTTTTGTAGCTCAATGTATGCACTTTCTAGTTCTTGTGCATCTTTATACTTACCAGCAAGAAGTGAATTTTGTTCTTGTTCTAGTTGTTCACCTACAGCAAGTGAATCTTGTTCTTCACTATTAAGAACTTCAGTGTTTTCTGATGATCCGTCAACAGTAATAGTAGTCATGGTGGTTTTAAAATTTATTCAGCAGCTGATTGTAGGTCAGCATTAAGTTGTGGGTTTTTTGTAGGATCCATAAGTGGAGTCTTAGACATTGCAATAGCTTGTTCCATATTTTGTGCTTGTTCTTGCTGTTGCTGTGCTGCCATCTGTTGTTGATTCAACTCTTCTTCTGATCTAACAAGGTTCAATACATCAATACCTTGTGCAGCAGCAAGTCGTTTTACAACTTCAGTAGGATTAATAAACTGGGCGATGGCTTCTGGACCCATGGTCTGGGCAATTGTTTGCAAGAATTGACTAAGGCTTACAGCATCTTGACCACGACCTAAGGAATTAATACCGGCAACAATTGTTGGTCGTACAATACCTTTTGGAATACGTGGGATTTCTCCAGTCTTTTGTGCAACAGAAAGTTTCCTGTTTAAATAAGGTACAAGAAACTCAACAGTCAACAATGAGAACAAGCCTCCAAGTTGCTGTTCAAGTTCCATCTGTGTCATCCTTACTTCTTCAGCAGTAACCCGTTCTGCATTACGTGGATTTAAAATAAGGAAAGCTTCACTGATTCGTCGCTCAAAAATCTGAGACATTTCAAATGCAGTACGGAAGTCAGCAGTTTTACCAACCTGCACTACACCAACGTCATCAGGACGACCTTGGATGATGGCACCGTTACCAGCGTTAGCGAGGGTAGAGGGCTTGGTGGTAGAGCTAGGGCTCACCACAAACACAACCTTAGCAGCTGCAGCACTACCTTCAACCAAGGCTTGGGAAAGCGACTCAAGGGATTTGAGATCACCAATAAATTGTGATACACGACCCCTTCCATAATCTTCCCCATCAACAGTATTAAACCTAAGAGGAAGCCAAGGGTTTGCATCCAATGGTGCTTTACTGACTGACTTTGGAATTACTTTATCGTATACTTCTTGATGCCAAACAACACGATTGTTGTCACGTTTAATGTGAGTATAAACATCTACTTCTTTGTTATTTGAAGTAGTAGTGTCAACTACATCTTTAGTTTCAAACGTATCAGGAAGATCTTTGTCAATAATTTTTTTGCTAATTTTTTCTTTGGTGACGATTTCTAGTACGTTGCCGTTCCCGTCTCTTTCTACAACGTAGCGATTCAAAGGAAAAACTTTAAGACCCTTTTTACCCATAAAGATCAAAGCGTTGCCTGCTACAACCAGGTGTTGAAGTGCTTGATGCACAGCGACACGATCGTCAGAAGCTGCAATTGATTCAAGAATAGTACGTTCAACCTTTGCAAATGAAAGGTCTAACTCGGCTTTAATTTCAGGACCAAAGTCTGCACCCAACTGACTTTCATCTAGTTGCAGTTTAAAGAAACTGGTTTGTGGAGGCAGTAGTGCAAGCATAAGTTTAGAACTTAGCGCAGTGACTGCTTTTGATCCTACGGATTGCCAAGGGGTTTTAAATTGTTTCATTCCAGTAACATGCTCTTCATGACCCCTTACCAAATATGGAAGTGTCAATCGTGCACATTCTTCAGCTTCGCTTAGAAATTGTGAACGTTCTGAACATAGTTCGTCATACCTTTTCCTTGCGTTCATGCTAGATTAAGAGATGTAATACGTAAACCTTTTCTGCCAAATGCTCCGGCAGTTCCTCCACCACGACGTTGTTGTTGAGCAGGTGATTTTGGCAATTTCACACCAATGCTTTTAAGCTTCCTCATGTAATCGTAATCTGGCGGCCCTTCAGGTTCAGGAAGGGGTTCAGTAACAGGGGTTGGTTTTCTGGGCTCAGGTTCTGATTTTGGTTTAGGGGAAGGAGTAGGAGCAGGAGTCTGAGTGGTTGGTGGGGGAGCAACATTCTGCACTGGTGCAGGTGTAGGTACAGGAGTAGGTTTAGGTGCAGTATCTTCTAGATACTTACGTGCAAACTCATTACCTAATTTTGCTCCAACAGCCCCTAGCCTTTCACCAGTACTTTGATATGGACTTGATTGTAAGATTTTCCTTACTTCATCCTGCTCTCGTTGTGCAATATAATTCTTTGCCGCTTCGTCAGGATCTACGCCAGCTTTTGCTGCTCTTTCACCGTAAGCAATAGCCTCAGCAAGGGTTCTTGGTGCTCGGGTTTGAGTTGGTACTGGTTTTGGTTTTTGTTCTTGCTTTTGTGTTGGTACTGGTGTTGGTGTTGCATTTCTTGAAGCATACGCGCGTCCTTCTGGGGAACCTATAAGATCTTGACGGATCTGGTCAATAGATCTGCCACTAGTCACATAGTGTTGTAGACCACCTTGATCAGGGTTACGTCCAAGGTATTGGCGATACATATCACCAATTTGCTGTGCTCTACCTGGTGCATTCCTTGAAGCATAAGCTCGTCCTTCTGGTGATTGTTGAAGGTCCCTAGCAATTTGATCCAACGACCTGCCAGAGTTAAGAAGATTAACATAGTTAGTTAGACCACCAGGGTCAGGACTACGACCAAGGTACTGTCGATATAAATCACCAATTTGTTGCGCTTTACCTGCCATTAGTTTTCCTCCATATATTTGATGACCCACTCAACGACACTACGCTGACCAGATCGGTACATAATTTTTTCCATTGTATCTTCAGGTGTAGGATTAATGGGTGGAAAGGATTCTTCTAGTGCGTGAATAAGTCCTTGGGCATTCATCCCTAGAACTTCAAGCATATTGGGGGAGGTTGACATTACTATGCTCAAAGAATGCTGGCATCCGTGCCGACCGTGTAGCGGAAAGTTCAGGAGCCTTCCCTTCATACATCAAACGATCACTGGAATCCAGCCAAAATTTTTTGTCCAAATATTTATCGGATGCTCCAACTTTAAGAGGTTGCATTACCCAATGGATAGTTGCTTTCCTGAGTTTATCAAGAGAAGGACTGATATCAAGCCCCAACTCGCTATGAACAAGACTATTGGTAGCAACGTGAATTTGTTCATCTCTACTAATATCAGCACTTACTGTGCGCATTCCTGCATCACCGTTAAACCGAAAGAAAGGTAGCAATACAAAAAAGATTGCACGTTCAGCTACCATTGCTTTGGTGATTGTGTGATCAGGGTGTGAAGTCCATGCTTTTTGCAAAGCTAAGGCTTCTTTTTCTGCCTCTGCATCTACTCCGTAGGCATTGGCGATATAACCCAACGCGAGGTCATGGTTCTCTTCGTCTTTAACATTAGACGTGAGCAACTTACGTGCTGAGTCTGGAACAGTTTTTTCTAGGGCTTCATTGATAAAATCGCCCACAGGCAGTTCCATATTTCTTAATGCAAGAGCACGGAGGATCGTCTCCTCCGAGCCTTCTTTGCAAATACCAGCATCTGTCTGTACTGGTGTCCATTTCCGTTTCCGAGCTTGTAGTTTTTCGTAAGGATTCATTCTTGGCAATCACATGTAAATTCTTCAGTAGATTCGTTTAAAAGATCTGCAATATATTCATCAATGTCTTCACCCAAAGCAGCATAAACATTCGATTTATCTTGGGTATCACCCATTACTTGCAGACTATAATAAAGGGAGGTTTGCGGAGATTCCAACCACTCTTCGATAAAGGCTTCGCCATAGTTGACGACATCACTCCAACTATTGAAGCTGTACCCGTGAAGAAGTCCCGTATTATTAAGCATTGTCATTAGACCATCAGCAACACGCTTATATGCATCCCATCCAACTTCAGATGCAATTTCTACATTACCGTATTCATAGGTTTGAACACCGAAAGTACCCGAATCGCGGTCAACAGTCCGGGAGATTGGGGGCGCAATTTCTGGGGTGCAAGTAAAGCCATCCAAATCTGTGCTTCGATAACTGCAGGAGGCAGTGGGCGCAATAGCAAAGGCTCGAACCATATTATGACTGCGAGCAACTGTAGCGGCAGCATTGATACCAGCCCTAAACTGACAGGCCAAATCATAGGCTGGTGTGCGTACCACATCCCCTCCATTGACTTGGTCCAAAGCAGCTCCGAATTGTTCATACGTTACTCCGTACCTTCGTAGGAGGTTGGCAAGTCCAAGCATTCCAAGTCCCACTTGTCGATCGGTTTCTGGGGGCAAATATTCTCCGCTATCTCCAACACCAGTTCTAGCGTGGAGTTCACACAACTCTTGCATACCCTGAACGAAAGCTTTTGGGATGTCGTCAAATTCACAGGCTCCAAGGTTGATATGTTGTAGCAAGCATGTTCCACGTGAGGGCAAGTAAACTTCAAGACAGACGTTTCCTCGGATTCGTTTTCCATTGTTGTCATACTTTACTTTGTTGAGCCAGATGTCACCAGATTTAATTCCGTAAAGAAGTTCAGCTTTAAACTCACATTTTTGCCACCATTCTTCAGTGATATTAACGCACCGTTTAACCCAAGGCAATTCATTCCGGGGAGCGGAAATAAAGTCAAGAGCATCAGGGTGGTTAAGATCAAGATGACAAACTACTGCGCCATTTTTGTAGATTCCACCTCGTCGTAGGATTTCATTTAGTGTGCTGTAGATTTTGGCAAAGCTAACTGGGCCACTTGCAGTCACACCTGATGGACGCTCATGTCCTTTCGGATCAAGTTTAGAGAGGTGAACGGCACAGCCTGCTCCATAGCGCAATGCGTGACTTACAAAACGCCAACTGGCTTCAATACCATTTGGACCTTCCATCTCATTTTCAACTACAAATACTGTGCAGCTGACTGGAAGGCGTGAGGTTGGGTCGTCAATCCAAGACTGGACACGACCGGTGCGAGAAATGTACGAGGGTGTCATTATTAAATAAGATCAGTAAGGGTTGGTGGTTTGTAGTTTGGTCCTTTTAAAACTTTTCCATCTTTGCGGTAGATAGGTTTACCGTTTTCGTCAAGCTTAGACATGTTTGATGCATGTACTCTACGCATTGCTTCATCAAGATCCCACTCTTCATTGGATGCATATTGATAGCAAACATAGACTAGATCAGCCAGTTCTTTAAGCTGTGATTCTTTGTCTTTTAAATGATAAGCTTCGTGAAATTCACTCCACTCTTCATCGATCAAAGCTTTCTGGGTCGGGCGTTTCGTCGGACCATTCTGGACGCCATAGGCGGACCGGAATTGTTCCGCTTGGTCCATCAGACTCGTGTGTATGTAAGAGTTCATTTTCAAGGTAATGGATTGCTTTTTTAAGATCAGATGTTTTACTATCTTTGTAACCGGCTCTGCAAATATATTTAATTGCATTGCCTAGGTGATAATTAAGACCCTGATCACGAATAAAGTCCCAGACTTCTATTGAACCTCTGGTGTAGTGGGCGGGTGACTTGGCCATTGTTTTACAAGGTTTGAAACGGTGTTACAAAGACAGAAGTTCTGTCGCTGTAAAGCTAATAATAACGTGATGACATCATCTTTTTCTGCTTTTGGTAAAAGATCTTCAAGACGACGTAATTTAAAATCTTGCTCAACAGTTAATTCAATTATCGGTTGAGGAGGGAAGCCAGGGAATGACTTGCCGTTGAATTGGATCATAGTCAGTGAAGGTAAGGATTTTAGCTAGGCGTGCATTCATTAATGCAACATCTTCATCTAGATCTTTGTCGGCAAACGCTTTTACAACGGTACTCCATGTATACCCATACTCTTCAAACAAAGCTACAGCACGTTTAATTCCAATTCCAGGTACACCAGAGTAACCATCGGTTTGATCTCCTGCTAGTGTTTGGATGTAATGCCAACGCATACCTTCTTCAGGAGTGATGTCTATCACTTCTTTCAGGTCATACAACTTACCTGGAATTTGTTTCATATCTTTGTCAGGTGAACAAATAATATTACCCAAATTAGCTGTAGCGTAGATGCCCATAGCATCATCAGCTTCTAATTCTGGCATACGTATAACTTCATATTCATTACTCAACTCTTTAATAACTCTACGATACCCACAAGGTTTTTTGCGATTGCGGTGTCCTTTGTAATCAGGGTAAATTTTTTTCCTAAAATTCTTACTGTCACTAAAAAACAAAACCGTTTCAGGTACGTCCCACATAAAGTTATTTTTAATATTATTCAATTCACGTATTACACTATTGTAAGCTTCACTGAATTTACTGACAACAGTAATTACATCATCACCCCAATCAACTTCATCTTCTGCACCAGCACAACATTTGTAAACAATGAAGTCAGCATCAACAAGTAGTTTCATTTTTGCTTCTCCATGTACCAGTTCATAAATTCTTGCATTTTTACACGACGACGATTACCCATGTACGGGAACATTTGTACAACAAGTTCAAAGATCAAATCGCGTTTACCAGTCTGCCAAACAGCAAAAGGTTTAGAAGTGTCAGGAGTTGAAGGAGCTTTACGCAATCCATACATATTACCTTTGCAATTCATAGCAAGGTAAAAATCCCAAATAACATCTTCATCAGTCATCTTGATTTTCATTTGCCATTTGTCATCTTTTTTGATGTATGTCAAACAGCCTTCACCTTCAAAAAGACCGGCAACCCATTCGATACGATTAATGCACTTCATACCAGTTGTTTCCTTGCTTGGCGTCTGCTGAGATGGGGATTCTGAGGTTGTAGTGTTCTCCAGCTGCTGCAGCGCTGTATACCAAGGATGTTTGTAAGTCTTGTGCATGTTCGGGTGAACATTCAAATTGGAGTTCGTCATGAATAAATGCAAGCTGTGATGCACACAGCCCGGTGGTTTTAATAGTGTTGTTGTTAATAACCATCCAGCGTTTGGCTATAATACCAGCGGATGATTGAAGTAAATAATTAAGTGCTTTATGTGCACTATCTACTCTGATCTTGCGACCATCTATTGCTAGAACATAGCCTCTTTGACTTGCCTTTTTAATCGCCTGTAGTAATTCCGCAAGTCCATCGATAGCATCCACAAACGCTTCTCTAATTTCTTTACCTTTCTTTTTAGCTTTCGCATCACTTAGTTGGGGATCAAAGGAATGTCCGATTTTGGTGTTACCTGCTCCGTAAAGGAAGGCGTAGGTGATAGTTTTGACATCCCGTCTACTAATTCCGATTTTGTCGGCATTAACTTGGTGAATGTCTCCGTTAAGGAGGATGTCAGCGTAACGACCTTTGTCAAACCGAGCAAGATAATGAGCAAGCATCCTGAGTTCAATACCTGCAAGATCAGCACCAACCATAACTTGACCTGGGGTTGGCAAGAACAGTTTTCTGTATTCTGGGTCACTTGGTACTTGTCCTAAATTTGGTTTACGGTGTGCACAACGATGAGTGTGAGTTGCAACAGAACAATGGTGATGGATACGATTAGCATTCGTACATAGCTTCAGCCATGCGTTCGCGCCTTCCGAGATCATCCCCAATTTCTTTGTAATATCGAGACATTTCAGAAATAACAAAGCTATCTCCGACCCAATATCCTTTAGAATTACTTCGTCGATAATTGGTTTGCCGGTTGGCGTCAGATGTGTTGCTTTCCATCCATGTCTTTTCTCTAATATCCATGCAATATGATCCCTTGATGTTGGATTAAGTTCTTTCAATCGTGTGAAGGGAGCGCCCTCTACATACCCAGCTGATTTGTTATTTCGTTTAGGAGTAAACACCGGTCCGTGAACGAAAGGGTGTTTGTTGCGTAGTATTTGATAAGTTTCTTCAAGTTCTGATCGGAGAGTAGATGCAAGTTTCCATGCAGCGCGTTCATCAAAATACCATCCATGCAATTCTTGTTGAGTGAGTATTTTTGCAATGTCATGTTCTAAAGCAACCCACTCAGGTAGGGGTGGAAATGGTCGCATAATTGTTTGGTGACGTTTACATCTTGAATGCAGTAATCCTGCATTTCTTGGCTCCATTCTTTCCAATCAGAGGTTTTACCAAATGAACCTTTAAATTCATTTAACCTGTACCCCCAAGATTCAAGAGAATGACGACCATGCATTTGTGAAGGCATGTTTTTCCATCTGGTTGCACTATCCCATCCCAACATGTCTGCATGATACAAACGGGAAAGCAATAGCGTGTCAATAATTAGTGCTTTAGGATCGAACCAAGAGTAAACTTTTTGAATGCAGGGTATGTCATATCCGATGACATTGTGCCCTGTGATGACTTGAGCGTCCTCCAAACGTTGAACGCCTCTGACAATCGGTTCAGTACTTCCTTCATCATTGTAGACAAGTGTTTGATCGGCTTGACTGTCATGAATAACAAGACAGTGGATTTTGGTAACATCATCTAAAAGACCATCTGTTTCAAGGTCAAAAATTAACATCGTTCCAATGACGAATAACGCCAGCACAAATAAAAATGTTTGTAATCAAAACTAAACCATCAATTAAGATAAGTTTAGCGACCATCCCAGCGGTAAGTTTTGTCTTTGAACTGCGCTTTTTTGATTGCTTCAGGGGTCGGTGGATTAGGCGGTTGAGCGATAAATGGATGCTCTTTTTCTACTTCAGAAATCAAATTCTGAACCAACTTCGGGTTCTGTTTCAGTTTCATTAAATTTACAAGTGGATAAATCGTAATTCAAAACACAGGCGACACCAACTTCGCCAGAATGCCTATTTTTAAGGACTCTAACTGTCGTATCGCTTCCATTTTTGTCGGATTGTTGATTGCGTTCCAATCCAATGACTGCATCACTAAGTTGAGCGATTGCAGCGCTTCCTCTAAGCTGTCCGAGGGTGACTCTTGCTCCTTCTTCATGATTTTTATCTTGTTGTGTGCGTCGCAAATGGCTAACAAGAAACATTGCAATACCAGTCCGTTCAACAAGTGAACGTAACCGTGTCATTGTCGTGTCAATCATTTTCCTTTCATCACCATCAAGACCACTGAGTAGGATTGACAAGTGATCTAAAAATATAACCCTGCAGTCGAGTCCAGCAGCCAGATATTCGATCCGGTTGTAGATGACATCAGGATCAAAGCTACCGAAACCATCGAAAAGATAGAGATTCCAATTAGCAATAGTGTCTTGATACGCTTGGGTGAGGGTAGATCGTTCATGTTCTCCAATGTGTAGTGACTTACCAACGGATGCTGACATCAACCCTAGGGCTGTACGACGGTTGGATTCTTCCAACGCCAAATAACCGATCCGTTCCCCCTTGTTAAGAAGGTTAGTTGCAAGTTCACGACAGAATGAGGATTTACCGATACCAGATCCTGCAGTGATTGTGACAAGCTCTCCATACCTGATCCCGTGAAGCTTTGTTTGTAATCCTTGAAATGGGTAGTCATGATCTGCTGCTGGTGATGGTGTGGTGATGACATCAAGTAAGTTTTTGGCATCAATGATGCCTTCAGGTTTGTATTGAACGTGGTCGTAATTACAAACAGCTCGGATGGCTTCAGTGTTGTTATCCTGTAAAGCCTCTGAGGCATCTTTGTAATCGTCTAGAAAGCCGATAAAAACTTTTCCAGGTGGTAAGACACTAGCGGCTTGCTTAGCGCCTTCTTGGCCTGCTTGATCGTTATCAAAAAACAGGACAATTTTATCGTAGTAATTGATCCATTCATAGTTATGTTGGATCGCTTTCTTTGCAGAGGCTGCTCCATTAGGAATAGAGACAACAGCCCACCCAGGTTGTGCCTCCCAAACTGACATAGCATCCATCTCACCTTCAACAATGACAAGCTTTTGTACTTTGCCTGTTGTTTTGTGACGGAAATTCTGCATACCAAAGAGTGTTTTGACAACACCCTCACACCTAAAGTCCTTGCCTGTTGTTCTTACTTTAGCCCCAACAAGAACTCCATCCACGTCGTAATAATAGTGGCGTAGAAGTTGTCCATCTTTGTAGGTTTTGAAGAACTCTGCTGTTTGTTCGCTGATGTTTCTGTTGGATATGCGGGTGGCAGATCCTTGTAACTTGACATCATTCATTTTGGTAGATTGAGTTGCAATTGTTCCATCACCAAATGTGTGATAGCCACATTTATGGCAATGTTCGTGACCATCTGTGTAAATACTATTTGCATCAGACGAACCACATTCAGGACAAGGTAAATGGCGAATAAATTCGCTCTCTGAGTTCTGCATAATGTGTTGCTTGATTTGCATGGTATGATTTCCAATCATCTAGGGCTAACAAAAACCCTTTGATAATTGCTTCACCATACTCAGGCTCATCAAATTGTGCATCAGCTAGAAAGTCCATGAAGCGTTCTTTGTAAAACTCGGGTGTACCGTATGTCATAAAAGCCATTTAAGAGGGATGTTTGCAAAAGAACACCAAGGAATACCAAGTTTGTCACAGTAAGAAGCATAGGTTGTTTTTGACTTTTTACTGATAGTGTTAAAGGGTGCTTGAAATACCATCCGAAGATCTATGTCTGGGTTTTGTTCTTTTACTGCTTTGATCTTACGTCGATCAGCAGCATCCCAATACCCTTTACATTCCAGCCAGACTCCATTTGGAAGGATGAAGTCTGGGCAGTATTTATGCTTGATGACATAATCCACCTTGACGGTTTCATATTCATATTTGACATTTAGATCGACAAGTAAATCAGCAACCTTCTCCTCAAGCTTGGAGCGGAATGCCATTATGCGTCTTCCAATGCCTGTTCAATCAGCTCATCCACAATCTCATTAACTGCACGTTGCATCTCATAACGGAAGTCATCACGAGATTTCTTGTACTTAGTTACGGAGATAGGTGGAAGCTTAGCGGTCATGTTGCATTGGTAAAGACCAAGCTCTTCGTTTTTAAAAATGTCAAGTTCAATCATCAGAAGTCATCCTCATTTTCAACAGTTTCAAAGGGAACCACATTCGGTTCAGATGTTTTGAAACCTTTAGTTTTTCCAAACAGCTCTGCAGCATCAACATCATCCATATCACCAGCATCAATGCCAGCAGCAGATGACAATGCTACAACTTGGATAGCTTTAAGTTTAAGGCTAGTTCCATAAGTCACACCATCTTTCAGGATGTATGGCTTTTGAACAAAAGCAAGTTTAACTTTACTACCAGAGTAAAGCGGTGTTGAAGGATCAGTAATCAGAGTGCCTTCTGTGTCAACAATAGGTGGTTTCGTTTCTTCATTCCACGAAAACTTAACCATGTATTGACCTTCAGCCTTTTCTTCCCAAGGTTCAACCTTAAGTGTTGAACGCTTTGGGTTCTTTAGTTTGGATTCAGCCCATTTAAGGCTTTCAATGCGATCTTCTTCAAGTTGATCAATAAGGTCTTGACCGACCACAGCAGATAGTTTGTAACCAAACTTGCCGGGTTGCAGTACAGCTTGAAATCCTTCAAGAACAACAGGCTGTTCAGTTTTAATGATAGTTCGTGCCATTAGCAGAAAAAATAGGTGGAATCAATGACCGATGATGGTTCAAGTGTGTTGATCATCGGTGGTTTAGTCTTTGCGTTGATTTGTTTTGCAAAGGTTGTTAGATAGTCATGCTCCGCAAATAAGTGCATGTATGTTTCACGAATAATGGTTGATAAAACACCCATGTCAGTAGCACGACAAAGTACCGAGTCGTGTATGAGGGAAATCGGAGCGTTGAAGCGTAATGTAGATAGGTGTAACAAAGAAGCATCAAGTGAATGGATGAGGTTTGGAGCTGTTGCGTTTTTGTGATGCATTCGATCCACAGTCTCTGTGTCACCAGTAGCAATTTTAATTTGGCATCGACCAAGTAATTGCAACTCGACAACAGTGAGTTGTGATTTCATTAGCTTTTGAGTGACAACAAAACCCGAAGGTGTTGACCACGTCAATTCAGTAAAGCCTTCATCAATAGCATTCGCAACTTCTTTTTCAATCCATTTCATTACAGCCATAGGACCTGGAACAATCTTGTCCATGGCTTTTCTGACTGCAGTGACAGTTGCAGTTAAATCTTCCTTACTTATTTCAACACCTTTTTCAGATAGTGCTTCACGTATGTAGCCTCTATTTGAAAATGGTTTTGCATTGTAAGGAACAGTCATAACAACACGTTTGACTGTTTTTCTATCCATGTAAGGTTGGATAGATTCTGGACAGTCTGGTTTAGCTGTTTCTGCAACTACTTTATATGCATCTTGTGGTTTATCACTTGGCAGTACATTGCAAAGTTTTGCTGTACTGGCATCTCGTGCTAATCCTGCAAGAATTTGTAGGCCACTACATGTTGCATCTGTAGCAACAGGTAATCCTGTGTGTTGACGTTTGCAAGCAATGACACATTGATAGTATTCATCACAGGCAGCAAGAAATTGCCAAGGTTCATCAGCAGCTTCCCATTCAGGTAAGTTGTTGATTGGATCTGTAGCAACTGCTTTGATGATTGTTATGTTGTCATGTGTCCAATCAAGACGTTCTTGCATTGTTGCTTTGTCAAGTCCGTAAGTGGTGGCGACTTGAAAAGCTAACCATTGCTCTGCTTCAGGTGTGACAAATGCTTCTTGATGAAATTTTAGAAGTGATTTACCGAAGTCAGTGTCTTGAGGTGTCAAAAATGCAGGGATTGGATAAGCTCTACCTCTGTAATCAAATGACCACGGAATGTAAAACTTCTTCCTGTTTTTGAATTGCTTTACTGCATTCATTGTCATGCGTGTTCTACATGATTTTTGAAATGCTTGTGCATTGATGTTACATACCTCTGCTGCCTTTCTCCTGTAGTCAAGCCTTGAATCATAATTCTCAGCAATGTCAACAGGTTTTGGAGGCAAAGGTAATTCAACAACAGGGACAAACTTTCCTACCTCAACTCCTTTGTCAAGCAACGTCTCAGCAACGTTGACGATGAAAGGATTTAAGGTGTAAGCAACCTTTTGAATCTTGTTCAAAAAGTCTATGGGTTGTTCCCCCTGTATACGGCAGGGATCACCCCGTCGTACCATGGAGTAGCCTTGCATCACCTCGTTGAGAAGGTAGCCACCATCTTTGTTTTGACCCCAATCGTTAGGTTCAATGAGCATTGGCCAAGCAATCGGGCTGAATAGCTCAGCTGTTGCCATCAATGCATCTTTTTGCAACAAAAAATCAAGGGAGGGAACTACATAAATGACAGTTTTTTTACCCTCTCTTCTTGTTTGTCGTTCAAACCATTGGCTTGCATTGAATACATTGTCAAGTAACCAACCTCCAAGCTTCACTCTATTGACACGTCCCCAACTGTTCCAATGTGGAACATCATAACGATTCATTAATGTGGTAATGACTCGTACTTTCTGTTGAGTGCCAATAGATGAATGGAAGTAGTTCTCTTTTATTTTGTGAAGTAATCCTGGCACATTAGCTTGATAAAAGCATAATTTGCACTCATCTTCAACAGCTTGACCAATGCAATCTGCAACGTTTTGTAATTGACTAGCGTTTGGTTTAGTACTAAAGACTTTGTCAATAGTAATTTTACAAGCAATAGCAGCTAAAACTTCAGGTTTTACATCATGAAGATATGTGTGTATCTCCTTAAATGCAGCTCCTGTTTTTCCTTTTTTAATTCTTGCTCTTGTTTGGTTAATACACTTAACCACAAGAGGAATTAATTGTTGGATTGAAGCAACACCATACACAGAAGCACTGGCATAGTCTTTGCTTTCAAGATTAGCTGTGTTGTCATGTAAAGCTTCAAGCCCTAGTCGAATCTGTTCTCGTTCAAGTTTAATCTGTTCTGTAATTTCAGATTCTGTCGGCATTTAACTCTAAATACTTAACAGAGTTCATGTCTTCAAGTTGTGAAATCATTAACTCTATTAATTCTTCACGATGAGGATGATTCTTGACCTCTTTGATGAAGTCATTGATCATCTTTTCATTCATCTTCATCACCTTCAAACATTTCAGGGTGTACATAGTAAATCTTGTCATGTGTGCAGATGACTAACTCATGATCCAATGTGTTTAAATATTCTTGGATCTTAGATTCTGCTGCACTTTCACGTTTGTATACGTGTTCGACAACTTTACTGTTGTGTACATTAGTTGCCCTGATGATTACGTTGTAGTTACTGTTGATTTCCCATCCTGCTACTTTCCATTCCATGAAGACATCATAATCAATGGCTTCAAAGTTATCAGCAGGAGCATCTTTAAACCGTTTCCAGTTATTTGGAAAATACTTTTTACCCATTTCAATTACATCAGCAATCTTTGTGTTGTTATCTTCGGACAATTCTAAAGCTAACCATGCAGCTTCTTCTGAATTGGCGGCAAGAATGTAGATACATTCACCACTAGATAATACTACTTGGTAATCATTCAGGTTTTGTTGCAGGTTTTCGTCTTCGAGCTGGTCTGGACTTGGGCTTGGGCTCGGGTTGAACTGACACATAGGATTCGCGCTTGCTTAGTTCCTCATAGATTGGTGTCCATTTGTGGTTTGGATAGTAATGCATCCAACAAAGAATTGCATTACGTATAAAATAGTCATCGTCAAATGACTTACTTTTTGGTTCCATGAATGAATGACCTCCTGTCTAGTTTGTAGACAATTGAAAGTAATTGTTGCCGTGTGATTAAACCAATGCGTTGATCCGCAATGGCTTGCTGAATTAATGCTTCAGCATTCATTGTTACCTCACTTCTTTAGTTGTCCAGGTGCTTTGTATGAAAGGCTTAATGTTTGCCCCTCACACCAAAGACAATAGCGGGTTTCACTCAGCTTGCAAGGTGGACACAGCCACAAACTGTCTACTCTTTAACCTTACAGGTTGTAACGTGTGCTCCCTTTCTTTAGCATGGCTTTAGATTTAAAAACGTAGGAGCAGCAGCCAGCCCCGTGATTGTGAACACAACCACACAACCTCACTGATTACAAGTAATGTTAATGTTTTTTAATATATTATTTGACAAAAAAAATAGCCCCGCAAAGCGAGGCAATGTTGAGATATTGTTGTGTTTACTTAGCGTCAGTTGTTTCTACAAAATGTTGCAAGTTCTTTATCATTTCTTTCGCCATGTTTACATTGCATTTGTTCCTGTCGATGTGAGCTAAGACATGATCACCAGCGCATAAAGTGTTTCTAGCAAACATAAACACCATGTTTGCAGTGATGCCTTCGATGCAAAGTTTTTCTGCGCAACCATCGGCGTCGCCGTAAACGTTGAGGCTGTCATCTTGTTCGCAGTAAAAAGCTTGCGCGTCTTTAATGTGAAACGTCAAGGCGGATTGAGTGGGCTTCAGCATTAGAAATACTCGGGAAAGTAGAAGCGGTGGTTGAGAATGTAGATGGTTTGATCATCAAGTTCACTATTTAAATATTCCCCGCTATCTTTTAATAACTGATGGATTCTTTCGTAATGTTCCATCGTTTCTAGTTGTTCGTCAGTCATACAAAACGAAAAGAAAAACACCAGCCCTTGCCATCGGCTGATTCGTCGTGTCCTTGGTATTGGAGGCTTTCACCCTCAAACCAAGAGGAAAGCAGATACAAAGCAGCGTAGGCATGGGCATCCAAAGTGTTTAAGCTGTGGTCATAACCAACTGTTCGGCTGTAAGTGGTGCCGTTGATTGTTGCTTTGATCCGTGATCCTTTGGTGTCTGTTGGTCCAAGGAATTTAGTGCTGATCATCACAAGACCAACGGGCAGTTCACGGGTGAGTGATTTAGCTAGGTCCTTCAGTTCTTCATTGGTGCAATGGTTGCCGCAGTTAGCAGCAGTGATGAGGCGTGCCGGTGTGGTGGTTGTCATGGACTCAAAGGATGAAAGAAAGACAAAGAGATGAGAAGCCTGCAAACAAACACAGCAGGCTTACACTGGGCACTGTTGCACAACAAGCGGCAACAAGGAAGACACAAGCAAAGAAACTTAACATAGGTCAGAACTGTTGATAAGGTTGCCGCGCTGGTCGATGCAGTTGTATCCCAGACCAGCTATCTCGTCGATAGCCCAGGGTGTGAGTGTTTTGGTTTGAGTCAATCGACAGAATAGGAAGGCTTC
>Ga0070749_10000960_pt1 | contig 19477 bp, 30 predicted proteins | sample VirMetDEL_Nov_18_FD_75180 | JGI IMG/M metagenome (GOLD analysis project Ga0070749, IMG submission 75180) | Aqueous microbial communities from the Delaware River and Bay under freshwater to marine salinity gradient to study organic matter... | ecosystem: Environmental > Aquatic > Marine >...
CTTCGGCGCGCGCGGCAGCAGATCCGCAATTTCCTGCGTGATCTCACCAACAGGCATGGCGAGGTCGAACGCGCGACGCACGTTCGTCTTCTTGCCTTCAGCCGCAGCCTGCTGCGCCTCCGCGCAGCGTTGTTGGTGTCGGCACGAAGCGCCGCATGGGCGGCTGGGTCGACACGGTCCAGTACTGGTCGGACGGTTCGCAGACGGTCATCGACTCGTTTCAGGACATGGGTGCGCGGGACTCTGCGCTTGCCATGTTCCGGGCCGCGGGACTGGGGGAGTCGTTCGTCAACTCTCTGATGTCCTCGATCGACAACGTGTACAACACGAACCTGATGCCCACTGAGGGCCAGATCCTGTCTGCGATCTACAACTCGCAGGCGTACAAGGAGCGCTTCAAGGCGAACGAGATGATCCGGGCTCGCATGGCTAACGGCAAGGGCAGGCCGGGTGACCGGCTGCTGACGCCGAAGGAGTACATCGACCTTGAGGAGTCCTACAAGACGGTCATGCAGGACGCCGGTATGCCTACCGGGTTCTATGACCAGCAGGAGGACTTCACCAACATGATCGCTGGTGGCGTGTCTGTCGCGGAACTGAAGTCCCGCGTGGACACTGCGTTCGAGGCGCTGAACTTCGCTGACGAGAACGTCAAGAAGGCACTGAAGGACAACTACGGTCTGACAACGAGCGAGATGGTGGCGTACCTGCTGGATCCGACGCGAGCGACCCCGCTGCTGATGGGCAAGCAGGGTGTCAACGAGTTCGGCCTGAACGACCGTGTGGGCCTCCAGAAGACCTACCGTGCGGCTGACCTGTCTGGTACGCAGAGGCGCCTCGGACAGGGCGACAGCAAGGCTCTGAGCGAGGAGATCGTGAACCTCGGCATGGAGGGTCAGGCGAAGCAGGCGTTCGGTCAGGCAGCGCAGCAGGCTGACGACGTGCGCCGTCTCGGCGCCCTGTACGGGGACAACAGCCTCGGCTTCGAGTCGGTGGTCCGTGAGTCCCTCGGCCTTCAGGGCGGCACGGAGGCTGGCCGCAAGCGTAAGAAGTTGGCGTCGAAGGAGCGGGCCGCGTTCAGCGGTCAGAGCGCTCTGGACCGCACATCGCTACGGCGTCGCAAGGACGCCTAGCCCATAGACCCGCCACGGATCGACCGGCCCCGTGGTGAGTAGCAGACCGGCAGTCGCAGCCGTGCCCAGTTCCCCTGCTGGATCACGAGGGCGGCGAGTCAACCAATGAGATAGGGAGTATCACAGATGGCCTCTTACGAGGACGACTTCGAGTTCGACATGGACGACGCTGGTTCGGGCACCGATCTGGTGAAGAACCTGCGTAAGCAACTGGCTGCGGCTCAGAAGCAACTGCGTGAGCAGGAGGCACTCATCTCTGAGTGGTCTCAGTTCTCGCACGAGCAGACGATCAGCCAGACGCTCGCCGAGTGGGGTCTGAACCCCAAGATCGCCCGCTTCATCCCGGACGACGTGGAGACCGAGCAGGATCTCGCGGTCTGGCTGGATGAGTACGGCGACGTGTTCGGCGTCCAGCAGGAGGAAGACGATCAGGAAGAGGATCCGTCTGTTCAGGCGCAGTACCTCATGCAGGAAGTTGAGGACGGTGCCTTCGATCCAGAGGTCTCGTATGACCTTGTGACCCAGTTGGAGAACGCCTCCAGTCCGGAGGAACTTCTCCGCATCGCACGGGGTCTTGGCTAGACCCAACCCAACTCTCACGTTAGGAAACCAGTATGCCCATTCAGGGTGGAGTGCTTACCCAGCGCTCAACGGTCTCCAACCTCGTTACTACCGCCTACGACAAGTTGGTGGAGTTCAACCTGCGTTCGGAGCCCATGTTCCGGAAGTTCGCTTCCAAGCGTCCGTCCGATGTTACCAACCCCGGTAACACGGTCGTCTTCCAACTGCACAACGATCTTGATCGCGTGACCACCAACCTCAACGAGGCTCTGGACGTCGACGCTGTTGCGATCAAGAACACCGCCAAGGTGCAGGTTGTCGTGGACGAGTGGGGCAACGTCGTTCAGCGCACCGAGCGGGCCGCTCTTGAGACGATCTCTCAGATCGACCCCGCCATCGCTGACATGCTGTCCTACAACATCATGGACTCGCTGGACTATCAGGTCTACAAGATCCTGACCAGCAAGGCCACTGGTCGTTCCGGCACCGGCACTGCTGACGAGACTGTCGTCAACGGTGAGGACAAGACCGCCGCTACCGCTGCCTCGGATCTGCTCCGCGCGGCTGACGTCCGTAAGGCCGTCGCCAAGTTGCGTGGTGCGAAGGTTCAGCCGCAGGACGGCCCGTTCTACGTCGGCATGCTGCACCCGGACGTCTCCTTCGACCTCCGCACGGAGGCCGTTGGTTCGGGCAGCAACGTGTGGCAGCAGCCGCACACCTACACCGAGGCCGGTGTCGGTTCGATGTGGACCGGCGAGATCGGCGTGTACGAGGGTGTCAAGTTCATCGAGTCTCCCCGCGTGGAGGAGTACCTCGGTGGCACCTCTCGTGCGGTCAACAACAAGGCGCTGACCTCGAACGTGGCGACGCTCACCACGAGCGCGAACCACGGCTTCAAGGTCGGTGACGTTGTCACCGTGGCGATCTCGGACGCTGTCTTCGACGGCACGTTCACGATCACCGCTGTCACCTCGAACACGTTCTCGTACGCGAAGACGAACGCGAACGTGACCAGCGCCGCTGCCACTGGCACGGCGATCATCGACACCCACAAGGTTGTGCTTCTCGGCAAGCAGGCCCTGCTGGAGGTTGTGACCTACGAGCCCAAGACGGTCATCGGCCCGCGCATTGATGCGCTGGACCGCTTCCGCACTGTGGGCTGGAAGTTCCTCGGCGGTTGGAACATCTACCGTCCCGAGGCGCGCTACGTGATCGACGTTCGCTCGTCCATCTAGTAGCAACAACACACTCGGAGGGGGTCAGGCCGCATGGCTTGGCCCCCTCCGCGTTGAAGGAGACTCATGCCGTTCTTTGCTTCGCCGCCGCTGTGGCGCAAGGCTGGCCGTTCGAGTGACCTGTGGTGGGTGTCGAACCCGCTTGGTCAGACAGTGGTCAAGGCCGACGGGCAGTGGCGCACGGTCGTGTCTCCCTCTGAAGACTTCCTAGCCACCTGTGAGGTTGTTCTCCGGGGCGGCTACCAGCACGAGATCAGCGATGCTCTTGCTGCGGATCTGACCGCAGCGGGCTACGGCGACTACATCACGGGATCCTGATGTCACTGCACCGCGAGCGCACGCACCCTGAGTATGTGGAGGGGTGCTTCGGCTGCAAGGCAGCCACCTTGAACTTGAGCAACATGCAGATCCGCGCGTTCGCGCACGCGCAGGAGAAGGAACTGAACGCTTACGCGGACGCCCGAAAGCAGGGTGTTCAACCGCGGACGACGAAGATGCGTGACACACAGGCTGCCGTGCGCGCCTCCGACAAGATGGGAATGGCGGTGCAGGCGCGATGAGCACTCTGAACCAGATGGTTGATCAGGTGCTTGCTGACATGCAGGCGTATGTCCGGACGCAGGATTCGCTGACGTCTCTGACGAACTCGATTGATGCTGTGACGCTGTCGTTCACGGTGGATGATCCGGCTGCTATCGCCAAGGGCCTGATCGAGATTGATGAGGAACTGCTGTATGTGCGTCGGGTGAACCAGACGACGGCGGTGGTGGACATCATCCCGGCTGGTCGTGCGTGGCAGGGTTCGACGGCGACGTCGCATGCTGCGTCTGCGATTGTTCGCAACAACCCGCTGTTCCCGCGGATCGCGGTGAAGCGGGCTATCAACGAGACCCTCACGACGCTGAACCTGTATGCGGTGAAGTCGACTACGTTCACGTTCGACGGGTCGACCATGATCTACCCGCTTCCGCTGGACTGCGTCGATGTGACGAGCGTGTCGTACCAGTCGCAGGATTCGTCTGGCCGTTGGCCGACGATCATGAACTGGCGTCCGGACCAGAACTACTGGCCCGAGGATTCGCTGGTTCCCCGCTATGGCATCGAACTGATGGAGTGCCCGCCTGCTGGGCGCACGGTGCGTGTGCAGTATCTGGCTCAGGGCGCAGCGATCACATCAGGGCAGGAGTTCACCCTGTCGGGTCTGCCGTCTACTGCGGAGGATCTGGTCAGGCTTGGTGCGATGTACCGGCTGGTGTCCACGATTGATCCGGGGCGCCTGTCGGCGATGAACCCGTCTGCGGATTCTCAGGATCAGCCCGTGCCTGTGGGCCGGGCTTCGGATGTGTCGAAGTACCTGTACCAGTTGTTCAATGTGCGGCTTCAGGAAGAGAAGCAGCGTCAGACGGATCTGTTGGTCACTGTCATTCACTACCAGTAGGAGCATCGCGTGCCTCGTAGGTACTACTCGTCTGTCGCGTTCACTGCGACGCTGACTGCTGACATCACGAACAGTGACACGTCGTTCGCTGTGTCGACGGTGTCTGGCTGGCCGTCGTCGTACCCGTACACGATCATCGTGGATGAGAACACGGCTGACGAGGAACTGATGGAGGTCACGAACCGTTCGGGTACGACTCTGACGGTGACTCGTGGCGTGGATGGTTCGACGGCGGTGTCCCATGTTTCGGGTGCGTCGGTGAAGCATGGTGTGTCTGCTCGTGACTTCGATGAGCCGAACCGGTTCCTGAACGGTGAGTCCGCTGTGGTTCTGGCTACGGGTTCTGCCGCCGCTCCGACGCTGGGCTTCTTGAATGACTCGAACACTGGCTTCTACTCGCCCGGTGCTGATCAGGCGGCTGTGTCCACTGGCGGTGTTGAGCGCATCCGGTGGGATGCCAACGGTGCGACGAACCTGAACGGGCCGGTTCTGGAGAAGTGGAACGTCGTTGGTTCGGCGCCTCCGGCTACGACGAACATCGACATCCTGACCGCGCAGAACTGGCACTACACCAATGCCATGACTGCGAACTGCACCCTGAACTTCCGGGGATCATCGTCCGTGACGCTGAACTCCATGCTTGCGGTGGGGCAGTCGGTGACGGTCACGTTTGTCTCCTACAACACTGGGACGGGCTACTACCCCAGCGCGGTTCAGGTTGACGGCGGTGGTGGTGTGGGCATCCTGTGGCAGTCCGGCGTCGAACCTGCTCTTGGCACGGCGAACGCATGGAACGCCTACCACTTCACCATCGTCAAGACTTCGGCCACTCCGGCCTACCTCGTGATGGCCGCATACACGACGTACGCATAAGGGGGAACGCTCAATGATGGTGGGCACGGTGGGCGCTACCGCCCACAAGACCTACGCCCCGGTTCGATTCCACTACAACGGGGATACCGCCGACCTGTACATGCACACGAACAGTGGCGTGAGGTACATGGTGATCGACAGGTTCTCCAACATCAACGGCGCTATTCTTCAGACCTATGTTGGCGTCTTCGGGATCGTTGACTTTGACTACATGGTTGTTGGTGGCGGCGGGACGGGTGGCTGGTGCAACGACCGCACTGGCGGTGGAGGCGGTGCGGGTGGCGTTGTCTCCGGTACGGCGACCATGTACCCGGGTGACTTCGACCTCCTTATCGGCGGTGGCGGTGCATCCACCGGGTTCCCCGGTTCAAACGGGAGCATGTCTGAATTGCGGAACAGGCAGCCCTCCTTAGCGGACTGGAACGTGTGGACCGCGCAGGGTGGCGGTCGCGGCGCTTCTTTCGCCTCGGGCGCGCAAACTGGCGGTTCGGGTGGTGGTGGCTATCACGCTTCCACGGGTGCCGCTGGCACTGCTGGTCAGGGCAACGCGGGCGGCAACGGCTACGACTCTGGTGGTCCTGCTGGCTTCCGTGGCGGTGGTGGTGGCGGCGCTGGTGCCGCCGCCCCGGCTGCTTCGGCTACCGTGAACGGTGACGGCGGTTCCGGCAAGACTGTCACCCTGAACGGCTTGTCGTTCAACGTCGGTGGCGGCGGTGGCGGTGGCAATCAGGTGTACGCCCGTTCCGCTGGCGGCTTCGGCGGTGGCGGTGCTGGGTCGCGCGAAGGATCCGTTGCTGGCGAGAACGGCGTGAACGGTACTGGCGGTGGTGGCGGTGGTGCTTCTACCGACTTTGCTACTGGCACGATCACCGGAGTTCAGGGTCTTGGCGGCAACGGCAGGATCGTCGTCATGTGGAGGCTGTGACCCGTGTCCACGGTGAACAGGATCTGGACGGCGAACGGATGGCAGGATGTTGCAGCGTCCGATGTGACGCTGCTGTACCGCCGCCCCGGAACCTTGTCCGTCAGTGTGGGTGCGGACCCGATGGTGTTCCCGTACCCGATCGAGATCCAAGGGATCTCCGCTGCATTGCAGACCGCACCTACTGGTGCGGATCTGATCGTGGATGTGAACAAGAACGGCACCACGATCTTCACCACTCAAGCGAACCGTCCCCGCATCACCGCGGGGTCGGTGGTCACCGTGTCTGAGGTGACGAACATGGACATCACCACGCTGGCTGCGGGCGATGAACTCACGGTCGATGTCGACCAAGTTGGAAGCAGTACATCTGGGTCGGCCTTGACCCTGTTCATTCGATACACGAAGTAGGAGTTGGAATGGCTAACGCCCTGTATGACACTGGCCGTGAGGGGTTCCTTGCGGGTGAGATCGACTGGGACACGGCGGTGATCAAGTGTGCACTGGTCCGTGGCTACACCCCGAACCTGTCGACGCACAAGTTCGTCTCTGATGTGACTGGTGCTGGTGGCACGCTGGTTGCTACGTCGGCTGCGCTGTCCTCGAAGACGGTGACTGCTGGTGTCGCTGACGCTGCTGATGTGACGTTCACTGCGGTGGCGGCTGGTGCTGCGATCCCATATGTGCTGGTGTTCCAGTCTTCGGCTGTCACTGGTGGTGCTGACGTTGCTGCGTCATCGCAGCGTGTGATCGCCCTGTATGACACCTCGACTGGTGTCGCTCTGCCGGTGACCCCGAACGGTGGCGACATCACTGTTCAGTGGGATTCCGGCGCCAACAAGATGTTCAAACTGTAGTCTCTCACCCCCTCTACCTCAGGAGGGAGGTGAATCATGTCTGTCTCTTACGGCAGCACCGGGTCTATCTCCTACTCAACGGGCAACCCGGCTCCGACGTACCCGTCTGGCATTTCTGCCGGTGATCTGCTTGTTCTCGTTGTCGGTACGAAGCCGGGCGGTGCGGCAGCGGACACGCCGACCGACTGGACGGCGCTCGGCGGCTTCGATAGCACGACCGGAACAACGGGTATCGACACTGGCCCGATGCGTGTCGGTCTGTTCTACAAGGTTGCGGACGGTACTGAGTCTGGTTCGCTGACGGTCACGATCCCGTCGAACAACGTGTCGGCTGCCAGCATCTACCGCTGGACGAACGCGACTGGCTATTGGGATCTTGCCGCCACGTTCGGTGAGGACACTTCCGGTGGCACGTCATGGTCGGCGCTCTGTGACAGCGCGGGCTCGTACTCCTTCCAGAACGGCGATCACGTCCTCTTCGGCGGCATCATCCCGACGGACGTCACGACGCCTAGCCAGTTCTCTGCCCAGGCGGTGACCTCGTCGACGGCGTCGTTCGCGACGGCTACGGAGATTGAGGAGTGGGATACCTCCTCCGGTCGTGACATGGGCGCTTTCATCGCGCGGACGAATGTCACCAGCAGTGGTAATTCCACGTCGGCTCCGACGGTCACGGCGACTGCTGGTGGCACGACGACGAACGTGTACGGCCCGTCGTTCGTGCTGCGCATCCGCGAGTCTTCGCCTCCAGCGCAGACTCTGGTCATCTCTGGTGTTGCGTCCGGTGAGGCTGTCGGCACGCCGGACATCTTGCAGGATGGGGTAACCCAGACTCTAGTTATCTCGGGCATCGCCTCTGGCGAGGCTGTCGGTACTCCCGTGGTGGTGGCTGGAGCGATCACCACCATCCCCGGTGGTGTCGCCTCTGGCGAGGCTCTGGGCACTCCGGTGGTGGTTGCTGGTGCTATCACGACGATCCCCGGTGGGATCGCTGACACTGGTGGTGTCGGTACTCCGAGCCTGACTCAGGAGCAGTTCCTCGGGCTGGGGAACATTGCCTCTGGCGAGGCCGTCCCGACTCCTGTTGTAACTCAGCAGCAGATTCTTGTTCTGACTGGGGTGGCAGACGACTCCGGTGTTGGCGATCCTCGGATAGCCCTGCCTGTGGAGTTCTCCAGCCGGACTGTGTTCCCGCTGAACCGCATCACTTCCTCGTTCCCGCAGACACTGACCCCCGGTGGGGTCGCGTCGGGTGAGGCGCTGGGTACGCCGGTCCTGTCGACCACGGTGAGCCTGACGGCTACCGGCATCGCTGACACGGGTGGCTTGGGCACTCCGGTCACCTCTTCGGTGGCCCGTGTCATCCCCGGAGGCGTCGCCTCTGGAGAGGCCGTATCGGCCCCAGCATTGCAGGGTGTAGCAAGGGTACAGCCGGGCGGTGTTGGAACCTCTGAGGCGGCTCCTAGCCCCAATCTGACGGCATCTGCGACCGTCGTACCGGATGGGGTGGCGTCGGGGGAGACTGTCCCGGCTCCGAACATCTCACTGGGCGGGTTCCTCGTCCCCACGGCTATCCCCTCCGGGGAGACGCTGGGCACTCCGACCATCGTCACCGGCCCGGTCACGGCGATCCTTCCGGGGATCGCATCCGGTCAGGCGTTCACGTCTCCGGTTCTGCGCCCAAACACGACCATCGTTCCTCCGGGCGTGGCGTCCGCTGGCGCCTTCACCAGTCCGGCTGTGTCCACAACTGTCACGGTTGTGCCCGGTGGCATCGCCTCCGCTGGCGCTGTCGGAACGCCGGTCACTGGTGCGCCTACCCGGCTGGTCATGCCGGGCATCGCTGGCGAAGAGACAGTCACGGACCCGGAGGTCACAACCCCTGCGGTGCTGGACGTCGCATCCCTGCCGGATGACAGTGCCGTGGGCGAGCCCACCATCACCGTCTCGGCGATCACACTCACGGTGGATGGTGTCGCGTCGGCTGCCGCCACGGCAGCACCGCGGATCATCCTCAACGCAACCATCGCTCCACCATCTCCGACCCCGACCACGGGTGTCGGAACGCCAGTCGTCGGGCAGATCGCCCGACTCATCTTCGACGGGATCGCCACCGCAGAAGCAGTGCCGAGCCCGTTCATCATTGGCCCGCAGGCGCTTGTCCTGACGGGCATCAGTGATGGTGCTGTGGGAACCCCGAACGTGATCGGGCCGCAGTACCTGTCCCCGCCCGGTATCGGCATCTCACTGTCCGAGTACTGGGGCGCCCTCGTATAGGAGTCCCTTCCCGTGCCGCTTTCCCCTGAGCAGATCTTCATCTACGTCTCCATCTTCGCCGCCCTCATGGGCGGTCTCATCTGGATCATCAAGGCCGTCTCGGCGATCCAGAAGCAGACCGAACGCAACGGCGGGTCAAGCATGCGAGACCAGATCGACCGCATTGAGAAGCGGCAACTGGAGATCCAGCAGGACGTGAAGGACGCACGCATCGAGTTCCACAGCCACATCCAGTGGCATCTAGATCAGGAGACCAAGTGAACAAGTTCTTTGTCTGGCTTGCGGGTTCCCCGCTCGCTACCGCCGCGAAGGTCGGCCTTGCCGCTTCGCTGGCCTACGTCCTTGCGAACCCGGATCTGCTTGATCTGCCTCCGGTCGTCGCTGTCGGCATCGCCGCTGCTCTGCCGGTGGTCATCAACTGGATCAACCCGGAGGACGGACGCTACGGAAGTGGCTCCTGATGGCTCTTCCGCGTCGCTACCAGATCATCGAGTACGGCGGGAAGCGGTTCGACCGATGGACCGTCCGCGCCCTGAAGTGGGTCGAGAAGCAACTCGGGTTCACACTGTCGTTCTCACAGGGCTCCTACAACCGTGGCGTCTCCGCAAGCGCAGGGACGCATGACGGTGGTGGCGCTGTCGACATCCGGGTGACTGGCTGGAGTGACAGCCAGATCCGGCGTGTGGTCAACATGCTGAAGGATGCTGGCTTCGCTGCGTGGTATCGCAAGTCGCTGCCCGGTGTGTGGGGTCCGCACATCCACGCCATCCTCATCGGCAACGACATGGCCGCGCCGGGTGCCAAGGCTCAGGTCGTGTCGTATGACGCGCACCGTGACGGCCTGCGTGGCAACGCATGGGATGCCACCTACCGTCCCGATCCCCGCGTCAAGTTCTCCTACCTGCTGCGTAAGCCGGTCAAGCGTTGAACCATGACTGGTATCGCTGGCATCTGAACGAACGGAAGTAGCATGCCTGTTGTTGTCACGCCGATCCCGGTAGTCCTCGGTGGACGTACGCTGACCCCGCTTGCCCGCTACCAGCGGGAAGGGTTCGCTGCCACGTTCGCCCTTGGCGGCTACCCGTGGCTGGCAGCGCCAAGGGATGACGACCCGTACACCCGGCAGACCACGCCGTACCAGCGTGAACGAGTCGACCAGTCCGCTACTGCGGGCGAGTCGAGCCTGTCGAACTGGTGGCTGCGGTCTGCTACCTCATGGCACAAGGGTGCGGGCATCACGTTCTACGACGCTGACGAGACGGACATTGACAGGTTCGAGGACTCGTACAACGTGGACGTGTGGACTGAGGGACAGATCAGCCTGCTCAAGAAGGCTGATCAGATCAGCCCGCTGATCACCGCCATCGCCGACATCCACACTGCTGACCTTGGCGCGTGGGTGCTGACCAGTGCTGGTGCACTGGGCAAGATCACCTCCGCTGGCACGGCCACGGCGAACATCACCACGTCCTGCACCCGTCTGACGACGGACGGCGTCAACGCCTACGTGTCGAAGTCGGACGGCCTGTACAAGGTGACCCCGTCGAACACGGTGACGAAGATCTACAGTGCGCCGGGTGGTTCGTGGACGGTGCAGGTTCTGGAGTATGTGAAGGACCGTCTGATCGTCGGTGCTCAGGTGACGGACGCACAGCCGATGCGGCTGTTCGAGTTGGGCCGGTCACCGGCCACGGTGCCGACGACAGTCAGCCTGACCACTGACTCCCGCTTCGAGTACGAGTCCACTGACCTGACGTTCGTCGCTGTCACTGAGGTGACGGGCGCTGTGCTGTTCGGGACGAAGGTCGGGTCTGCGTCGAAGGTGTACTCGATGACGATCGCTACCACGACGGACGGCAACGTCACCGTGCTGGAGCCGGTGGTCGTGGCGCAACTGCCCACGGGCGAGGTTCTCCGCAGCATGCAGTCGTACCTCGGTACGTTCGTCGCGCTCGGCACGAGCAAGGGGCTGCGTGTGGGTGTCGAGTCGAGCAACAGTGTCGGCTTCACCTACGGCCCGATCGTCTTCGAGGACGACGTCAGTGGCGTGTACTTCAACGGCGACTACCTGTATGCGACGCGGAACGTGGAGAAGGGCGGCGCGAGGGGACTGTGGCGTGTGGCCCTGTCGACTGAGGTCGACAACTCGTACGCCTACGCCCCGGACCTGTCGACGTCCACGTCGGAAGTGAACTGCTGTGCCCCGCTGGGGAACACGGGACGCATGCTGATCGGTGCGGGTGACAGCCTGTGGCTGGAGTCGGCCACCGAGTATGCGACTGCTGGTCAACTGTCGTCCGGGTTCATCCGGTTCGGGACGACGGAGAAGAAGCAGGCCGTGTCGGTGCTGTCCCGCCTGTCCGGTGACGTGTCCGGTGGTGTCACGTTCCGGCTGACCGCACAGGACGGCACGTTCCGTGACTACTCGAACTTCACTGCGGGTGAGACGACGGACTGGTCCGTGTCGGGCCAGTTGCTTCCGTCGTCGTCGTTCAACGCCACCATCATCATGAGCCGGGGAACAACGACCACGACTCCGGTGTTGGAAGAGTGGCAGTTGCGTGCGCTTCCGGCGCCGCAGCGGTCACGCACCATCACCATCCCGCTCCTGTGTTTCCCTCGGGAGACGGACTCTCTCGGCAACGTGAACGTCACCGACGCCTTCGACAGGCTGAAGGTTCTGGAACTGCTGGAGTCCTACGGTGGTGCGGTCCTGTTTCAGGACTTCACCACGGGTGAGGAGCGCATCGTGGTGGTGCGTGCAACCGAGTTCAAGCAGATGGGTCCGTCATCGTTCGCTGATGGTTTCGGCGGCGTGGTGACGGTCCAGTTGCAGACCGTAGACACGGAGGTCTAGTGCGTGTATCAGCAGTACCTGTCGCCGTGGTTGGCGACACTCACCCGATCGTGGGACGAGTCCGTATCCGTCTCAACATACCGGGCGGTGACACGCTGGACCGCCCTATGGCAGAAGTCATCCGGGGGATCCAACGCACGAACGGGATCGAACCGACCGGCTGGATAGATGAACAGACACTAGCCGTGCTGGACATCACGCTGTACTGAACGACAAGGAAGGGGAGGCTTCGGCCTCCCCCTCTTTTCGTTTCTACTGGATTCTGCTGGGATCTGTGATGACGATCTGGTGACGGGTGCGTGCCTGTGCGCGGGGCCGGAACAGTGTCTTCAGTTCCGCCCAGCACTTGTCGCACAGTTCGCCCGTGACCTTGTCGCTTCCGTGCCTGCCGCTCCACGGCAGGACGTGGGCGTTGTCGTCCTTAGCCCCGCAACGGTCGCACACGATCGTCTGTACCCGTGCCACGGTTCACCTCCAGTGTCACAACGTTACCAGCGGACAGGCTGGGGAACAGTCCACGTTCACGGATGAGCGCGTCCCGCTTGGCCCGCGAGTGGGTGATGCCGAGGTAGCGCTCGGTCATGGTGACTGACTTGTGGTGCAGCATGGCTTGCACCATCTCCAAGGCTCCGTCGATGCCGTTGTCGGCCAGTTCGTTGAACAGGGCTCGGGCACCGGAGCGGCGCAGGCAGTGCATGGACTCGCCCTGCACCCGTACGCCGTGTGCTTCGAGCACACGGCTGATGACTTCCTGCGGGCGGGAGATGGAGCGGGTGGGGTTGAGGCGGTGTGTGCCGAACCCGGCCTGCACCTTGGCCGGAACAAGGAACCAGTCCTTCTCCAGTGGCCCGCATTCGTCTTGGTAGTAGCGGAACCAGCGGCGCAGTTCGACGTCCAGTTCCGGAGAGATGACCATGATGTCGCTGTCGCCGGTCTTCCAGACGGTGACGTCGATGGTGCCCGCATCCAGATCGACGTCCGCTATGCGGAGGCTGACTGCTTCGCTGGCGCGCAGGAACAGGAACAGGCCGAGGGCGGTGAGCATCCGATGCTGCGGATCCGGTGCCGCATCCAGCAGGGCGGGGAACTCGTGCAGCGGGACGCGCACCCGCTGACGATCAGGAACGGTCAGGTAGCGCACGTTCACCAGCGGGTCGTGATCCGGGGGAACGACCTGTTCGGCACGGCACCAGCGGAAGAACGCAGAGTATGTGCCGTGCATGCTGTTGGTGGTGGACGGAGAGCATGTGCCACGGATGTGTGACATCACTCGGATCATCGACTGCCGGTCGATGTCCGAGATGTCCACGTCTCCGAGTACCTGACGCAACTTGGACAAAGCGGTGCGATCGTTACGCACCGTGTTCGCTGCGTAGGCGGCAGCACGTTCCCGCAGGTAGATGGCGGTGGCATCTTCGAGTCTCATGCTGTCTATAACACCACACACCCTGCGATTGTTCCAAGCGCAACGCAGGGTGGACAAAGCAGGATGTATGAGACTACTTGGCTACAAGTACGAACCGTGATCTGACCAGCGGGAATGCGTGTCACCTTGACACTGTTTCTAATGCAGGATGTAATACTGTCCGAGGGCGGGGGACTGATCTACCTGCCTGAGTCCTGAGCCCGGAGATGAGCCCCCCTACCCCCCATCATCTAACGATGGGTGGCTCAGGGGGGCTCGGGTAGGACCGGCACTGCCGTCGTCCGTCGCCCGTCGAATCGCCCCACGGGTTGCCCCGCACAGGGAATACTAGCCCAAGGCAGCATGTTGGAAGGCAGTGACACGCCGAGCAACACAGACATGACAGACGGGAACACCCTGTATGATCGAACCTATGAGCCCCTCACTCAACGCAGACTGGCAACTCAGCGACTTCGCGGATCCTAGCCTCCACAAGGAAGGAATCGAGGTTGCACTCTCGCTCGACGGGACTGCGGCCCTCGTTGTGTTCCCTTGGCACTACACCCTTCCAGATGTAGCCGAGACCTTGCAGCACGTCAAGTGCATGGGCTTCACCCACATCTCTGAGTTCGGCAACCTGTACCCGTACACGGTGCGGGGGCAGGACACGGACGACTCTGACTTCATCCTGCTGGAGGCCGACGAATGACCATGCTCCTACCACCCGCGCACCGTTCGTTCTCGCAGTTGCAGACGTTCCAGAAGTGCGCGCACCAGTGGTTCCTGTCGAAGGTGGCGAAGGTGGACGAGCAGCCCGCCGTCTACCTCGCTGCCGGAACCGCCGTCCATGCTGTCATCGAGGCGTACAACCGCTTCCACTACGAGCGGGGAATGCAGGATGTCTGACATCGGTTTGGATATGCGGGGCCTGCCGACCCGGCAGTGCATCTGCGGATCGGACACCTTCAAGGTGCTGGTCAAGTTGGACGAGGACAACACGATCGCTTGGTACACGCTGAACGGCTACTGCGCTGAGTGCGGTGCAGCCGTCACGATCCCCGCACCCGGAGATGCTGATGCTTGAGAAGACTGAGCGCACAGCGCTCTGGCTCGACACGTTCGAGCGGGAGATCCGGGCGATCGAGGATCGCTCCGGCCTACCCGTCGACAAGTGGCGGGTCGGTGGCCGGGCCTCGAAGCAGTGGCCCAACCGTGAGGACGCTGCGTTCTGGCGGGGAGAGGGACTGCGCCAGTTCGAGGCGTACATCGAGTGGCTGGACAAGTCTGGCTGGAAGATCGCCACCATGCCTGACGACAAGCCGGGCATCGAGTGGGAGGCCGAGGTCTGGTTCGGTGGCACTCCCGTTCGCATGGTGGTCGACGCCATCTACGACGTGAACGGCGACTGGGTGGTGGTCGACTACAAGACCGGCAGCCGCACGCCCGAGTGGGAGATGCAGATCTCCCTGTATGCCTCCGCACTGGAGCGCGTCTACGGCAAGCGCCCCAAGTGGGGCGCCTACTACATGACCCGGAAGGCAGCCCTGTCTGACCTGTCCAGCCTTGAGCGGTTCGGCATGGACTGGTTCGACTACGCCTTCTCCACGATGAACTTCATGGTGGACAACGACATCCTGCCCGCCCACGTCGGGGACCACTGCGGCTACTGCTCAGTGTCCGAGTGGTGTGCGGCAGTGAACCCACAGTCTGACAAGGCACAGCAGTATCCGATCATCAAGGGAGACAAGGGATGAGCAGCACCGAAGCACGACTCAGCGCCACCGCCCGGGTTGGCGACTGGATGTTCACCGCGCGCGGTGAGAACGAGAACGAGTTCGCGGCGAACGTGTCCGTGATCGAGCAGTACGTCAACGCCTTCAAGTCTGCGCCAACGCAGGATGTTGGACAGGTGACGGATCCGCACGCGCAGGCGGTGCAGAACCTGAACAACGCTGGCGTGGAGACCACGCCTGTCGCTCAGGCACTGGAAGAGCGCACCGACAAGTTCGGCAACCGCTTCGTCAAGGGTGACCCGTCCGTGCCGTCGTGCATCCACGGCCCGCGCGTCGTGGCGTACAAGACCAGCAAGGCGGGCAAGCCGTACAAGGCGTACGCCTGCGTCAACGACTCACCGTTCGGTGACTACAAGGCTGGCAAGTGCCAGCAGGAATACCCGGAGCGGTAGCCGGTGCGGTCACTGCTGCATGTGGTCGCCGGGGGGTCCGTCGCTGGACGTGACCTCCCGGAGATCCTCCCTGCCTGTACGCAGGCCACCATCAAGGTGCGTCAGGGGCAGTTGCATGTGGTGACCGGGCTGCCGGGTCGGGGCAAGACGCTGTTCGCTCTCTGGTACGCGATCAAGTCAGGGCTCAAGTGCCTGTACTTCTCGTTCGACTCGGACGAGGGCACGGTGTCGAACCGTTCCGCTGCGATCCTCATGGACAAGACCGTCGATGAGGTTCGGGCGATGCGGCAGACGCCCGCCATTGTCGAGATCGAGGACGTGCTCAGTGACCTACAGCAGCGGGTCAGGTTCAACTTCTCTGGCTCGCCCACGATGGACGACGTCTACGACGAGACCGAGGCGTGGGTCGAACTGTTCGGCACCACGCCCGATCTCATCGTGGTCGACAACCTGCTGAACCTGCGTGGTGGCAGTGACGCTGAGTTCACTGCGATGCGCGACAACATGGCTGCACTGCACGGGCTGGCCCGTGAGTCAGAGGCCGCAGTCATGGTGCTGCACCACGTCAACTCGTCGCTGCTCAACGCACAGAGCAAGAGCATTCGGATCGAAGAGAACCGGCCAGCGCACTTCGGTGCGCTGATGGGTCAGGTCAGCCAGTTGCCAGAGTCCATCTACTCCGTTGCCCTCGACGGCAATCGGTTCCACATCGCTGCGGTGAAGAACCGCGACGGCATCGCCGACTCGTCGGCTCAGTCGTACGTGACTGTCGCCGTTGACCTTCCACGCATGTCTCTCTACAACGACGCGGGCGCTATGGAGGTTGCCCGCACCCGAAGGGAATGGACGTGACAGTCATTCACCCGACCGTCGCAGCGTTGCGCGCTGGCGTGACACCGCTGTGTTCGGAGATCGACATCAACCTGTATTTCCCCGAGAAGGGGCAGACGCTGGAGCACGACGCCGCCAAGGCGCTGTGTGCTACATGCCCGGTGCAGTCGGAGTGCCTTGAGTGGTCGCTGCATCACGAGGACTACGGCGTGTGGGGTGGCTACAACATGAGCGAGCGGGCCGCGATGCGGGCCGAGCGTGGCATCACCCTCGTCGCTCCCGAGGTGGAGTTGATGAACGCCTACTTCGAGGACCGGGCTGAAGAGGGTGTGCGTGATGACACGACACCGGATGTGCCGAACGGTTGGTACGACTTCGAGAAGTCGGAGAAGTGGCAGGCCCGCACTGGTGCGACTAGGGCGTTCAAGAAATGAGCGCGTACAACAAGGCGAAGGGCAGCCGCTATGAGAACGATCTTGTTGAATGGATCCGAGAGAACGCCCCGCTACTCCGTGCGGAGCGGCTACCTCGTGCCGGGGCGAAGGACGAAGGCGACGTTGCCATCACCTTCCCGTCTGGAGTCCTTGTCGTGGAGGCCAAGAACCATAAGGAGTTCGCGTTCTCGGACTGGCTTCGACAGGCACGGGACGAGATGGTCAACTACGTCACGAAGCGACGTCTGGATCCAGTATCTGTCTTCCCGCTTGTCCTGTGAAGCGCCGGGGCAAGAGCATCGGCGAGTCGTACGCAGTCATGGAACTGCACCTGTTGGTTGAACTGATCGAGCACCTGAGTGGTGACGATGAGTGACAGGGACGCAGAGCACGAGGCGATCCTCGTTGCCGTACTCAACCACTACCAACTGCGTGTCCCCGGCTACGGGGAGCGCTCAGTCAAGTGCTTCGTCCACGACGAGGACAACCCATCCTGCTCCGTCAACAGGGGCAAGGGCTTGTGGCATTGCCACGCCTGCGGTGCAGGCGGTGGCGGCGCACAGATCGTGATGGAGCGAGAGCACGTCGGCTATCGGGAAGCCATGCGAATCATCGAGGGCTGGGGCATCGAGACCCCCCGCAACCCCCTGCTGGGCAGGGGCAGCAACAAGCGGAAGGGCGCACGGTGGGTGCCGCCCCGACTGAGGGAGACAGGGTGACCACGATCGCAGGGATCCAGCATGACTGGGGCTGCACCATCCTCACCGATGGTGTGTCCACCGGCAGTGACTACCGGGTCCACAACGACCCCGGCATCCCGAAGGTGGTGCAGCGGGCCGAGTACCTCATCGCCCCCGCTGGTGCCACGTTCGCCTGCGATGCAGTCATGTACGGGTGGAACCCGCCGCCGTTCGTCGGGAAGGAACCACTACGGGAGATCGTTGCATCTGTCGTCCCGTCGATGCGTTCCCACCTGAGCAGCGTCGGCTACGAGATGGACGGCAAGCACGAGTCCCCGATGGTGGCACTGATCGCCGTGCACGGGGTCATCTACCAGATCGACACGGACGGCAGCGTCGTGCTGAACAGGCACGGAATCTACGGCATCGGCACGGGTGGCGCCTACGCAGTGGGCGCACTCATGGCTGGAGCCAACGAGAACGACGCACTGCTCATCGCATGCGAGAACGACGTGTACACGGGTGCGCCCGGACACATACAGCACCAACGGAAACCGGGATGGAGTACCGATGATCGAGACGCTACTGACAGCAGTGATGCTGACGCCGCCTGACGATAGACAGGCAGCCGCAGTGCGACCGAACCGTGGCGGCGTGGGCCGCTACCTCGACAGCAACGTGGCAGAGGTGTGGCGTGGAGCCACCCATCTAGAGCGCAGCATCTGGCTGTGCATCCGAAGGCATGAGTCCATCGAGGCCGGGCACTACCGGGCAGAGAACCCGGTGTCCACGGCAAGCGGTGCCGGGCAGTGGCTGAACGGCACATGGGATGGGGTGAAGAAGTGGGTCAAGGTTGGTGGCAAGTACGTCGCCCGTCAGTACGACGAGGCGAAGGATGCACCCGCTTGGGTGCAGGACGCAGCATTCCGTCATGTGTACAAGCACGATGGCCTGTCGATGTGGAGGGGCACTTACTGCCCCGGAACTGGGTGACCAATGGATGAACTGGAGCGCGCCTACCAGCAGCAGATACGTGATGCCCGCCACTTCAAGGAGTGGCTGGACATGGGCCTCGACAGGGGCTGGGTGTCGGATCCGTTCTGTGCGGGGCATGACGATGCACCGCTGACGGAGTACGAACTGCGCCGCATCGAAGAGGGTGACGATCCGTGCGTCGTGTTCATCCGGCTGCTGCTGTTTCATGACGGTCCCCGCTACGAGACCACCATCGACCACTCCGACGAGACGAGGCCAGAGTGAAACCGAACCGGCAGATCATCGACCTCAACACCAACGCTGCCCGCACCTACCACGAGTGCCTCGCCGGATCACCGGGCGAGGACTACCTGCGTGAGCGTGGACTGTGGGAGGGAGCCGAGCAGTTCCAGTTGGGGTGGGTGGACAAGCCAGTGCCCGGACACGAGGACCGCTTCGTGCACACCATCAGCATCCCGTACATCACTGAGGCGGGCGTCGTCTCGATGAAGTTCAGAAGGATCGACGGGTCGCAGCCGAAGTACGACCAGCCCGCAGGGCAGAAGCAGCACATCTACAACGTGGCCTCTGTCATCAACGCCGTGTCCGAGGTGCTGATCGTGGAGGGTGAACTTGATGCGATCGCAGCCAGCATCACCGGGCATCCGGCGTGTGCAGTGGCAGGGTCGAACGCATGGCGTGGCCTGTGGGCGCGCTGCTTCGACGGCATCCAAGTGGTGAAGATCGTCACCGACAACGATGCGAAGGACGACGGGTCGAACCCCGGACAGGAACTCGCACGTCGCATCAGTGA
>Ga0070749_10000962_pt1 | contig 19472 bp, 19 predicted proteins | sample VirMetDEL_Nov_18_FD_75180 | JGI IMG/M metagenome (GOLD analysis project Ga0070749, IMG submission 75180) | Aqueous microbial communities from the Delaware River and Bay under freshwater to marine salinity gradient to study organic matter... | ecosystem: Environmental > Aquatic > Marine >...
CTTGCCCGGGCAGTTTTTTGAAAAAGAATTTGGTAATGCTGATGACCTGAAAAGGAGCGCAACTGAACAGCTAAAGAACCAGACCGAACGAGCGAGGTCCGCCTTTGAGGCCGGTGAGATCGACCACTTCCTCGACCGTGATGGCTTTAAGGTCACGGCCGGTGAGCTTGATGACTGGTATCGCAGGGAGAGCGACTACCTCGACCAGTACCTCGATGACGTGGCCCTCGGTGGCAAGGGCGTCATGCACAACGAGCTTGCGCTTCCCGATGGGCAGAATTACCGCGAGGTGCTGTTCAAGCTCCCCGCAAAAGAGGATGACTTGGTCTTTGTTCCGCCTGCATCCCACTACGAGGACGCCGTCAACACCCTTGGGTCGATCCGCATGACCGACCGTACGGTAGACGGCAAGCCCATCCTCTTCGCTGAAGAGGTCCAGTCGGACTGGGCGATCAAAGGCGCCAAGGAAGGTTATGTCACTGGCGATGCTGGGAGAATTAAAGGAAAAGCAGTTCAAGATAAAGGGCCGTACCGTCTTGAACAAGGTCCATATTGGGAGGTTCAGTGGGAAGACGGCACCTATTCCGGGGGGTACAACCAAGCGTCTGCAGAAGAGGTTGCTCGGCGAGGAAAACCGGGGCCCGGAGCCCCCGACAATCCCTTCCGCAACAACTGGTACCAACCGGTCATGAATCGGTTTCTGATTAAGGCCGCTCAAGAGGGCAAAGAGGGCATTGGCCTGACCAACTCCGAGGTGCACATTCAGCGCTACAACCTGCGGAATTTCACTGACAAGGTGGTTTATAACCCACGGCTGAAGACGCTGGAGCTTTACCAAAAGATCGACAGCGAGAGTCCGTTTAAGACTCTCCAGAATCTGGATGAGGAAAAGCTCCGCAAGAAGATCGGCGACGACACCGCCAAGAAGATTTTGAGCACCGACAAGAACGAGGACGGCGAGTTCGTTCTCTCGGGTGAGGCATTAGAAGTTGGCGGGGAAGGCAAACAGAAATTCTACGACAAGATCCTGCCCGACTACCTGAACAAGCTGGGCAAGAAGTACGGCGTACAGGTTGAGAAGCGCTCGCTTGAGCCGTTCAGTGCCCCTGAGCGCCGCAACGTCCCGCTCAACAACATTTCGGAAGACAAGGCCCGGGAGTTCTACTACTTCCCCATTACGGACGAGATGCGAGCGGACTTGCTGAGCGAGGGTTTACCCGTATTCGCTCAAGGTGGCGCTGTGTCCAAGCATCAAATCAACAAAATGAACTTTGCGTTAAACAAGAAGCGCGAAGATCGTGATCTGGCGCTCAAAGGCGGAGGGCCCATTAAAAAGGGTAAGTTGAAGGCGCTCTCTAACGTGGTCAATAAGCGCATGGCAAAGGGCGGCGTAGTCAAGGCGGCTACGAAGGGTGCTAAGAGCGCCGCTGAGGCGATCAGCAAGGCCGCTAAGAGTGCAGGTGCCAAGACGGGCCCCGCAACCGCTGAGAAGGATCTGACCACGCTGGACGACTTCCGCGTGTCACTGGGTGACCGTCTCCGCGAGAAGGTGGCCGAGGCCAACAAGATGATGAGTGGGTTTGATTACCTCTACGAGCCCGGGCAACGCGTATTCACTAAGAGCAGTGCGGCAAAGAACCTGCCCCCGCTTGAGATCATTGCGCGTGACCGGTATGGCAACAACGTCATCTATAACGTGCCCGGAGACATTGCGAGCGGCAAGGTGATGGACCCGGCCACGGGCAGGGCCAAGCGCACCCCGTACGAGCCCGGGTACTTTGTCCGCCAGCAATTTGATGGCGATGATTACAGCGAATTCATGATCCCGCAGTCGGCCATCCTTGGTGACGTGGATATGGCAAAGGGCGGGGCGATTAAGGCCGCAACCAAAGGAGTCAAAGAGGTGAAGAAGGAGCTCAAAGAGCTCAAGTCCGCCTTAGAGAAGGCCAAGGGCCCTGAGCGTACGCCGATCATGCCTGCACCCAACCGTTGGTTCCTGAACCCTGAGAAGTTTGCCGGCCCTCAGAAGGTGCTTGAGCAAGCCATTGAATCGTCGGGCAGGCCACGCGAATCGTTCGTCAGTGGCGCTTATATCGACCCCCGAACCGGTGAGGTGCTGGATGCGTCGGTGCTGAGAAATGTCATTGTCGGAATTGACCCTGAGACCGGACGCCCTGTTATGTCTGGCGTATCGGAGTCGGGCCTGTCATTCCCCGGCCGTGAAGAGGGCCCGCAAACCCTATCTAATCTTGTGCGCCGCAACCTATACGAGCCAATGGAGCCGGGTAGCGTACTTGATAAGACCCCATTCATTGCGACCATCGAGAAGAGCGGCCCCGGTCATATCTACGGGCTGGCAACGGAATACGAAACCCCGGTGGAGTTGTACAACACCCGAGGCACCGGCAACCCCACGCTTCGCCCGAAGTCACGCGGTGACATCTACGGGCTTGGCGATGTTGTCGGCCAGATGCGGATCAAGGGCAGGGAGAAGCCCCATGACGTATGGGAAAAGCTCGTGGTCGTTCCTAAGGGCAAGACAGTAAAGGGCGGCACCAAGCTCGGTGGCGGTCTTGGCGTTATGGCTCTGGACGAAGAGGAAGAAGAGTTCGCCAAGGGCGGCGTCCTATCCAAGATGAAGAGGCTCAAAAAATGATCCCCGAGATTATCCGTGACTTAACGATGAAGAGGGGCGGCTCTGTTAAGGAGGCCGTTAAAGGCGCGAGCAAGGGGGCGAAAGAGGCCGCGAAGGCAACGAAGTCCGTCATTGAGGATTGGAAGTGGCGCCCCTCTGAGCAGGTCATTGAAGAGGTTGGCCTTCAGGAGGTGCCAGATTACATTCAAGGCGGCTTTGGTAATTTCATGGCCGGCCAGCAAAAGCGAGCCAAGGCGGGTGAGGTGGGTGCCCGCGACCTGATTAAGGCATACACGATTACCCGGTCCAGCGTTAACCGCTCGGGCCTTCCACGAGATACCGCAACCAAGACCGGCATGAAGTTGCCCAAAACCAAAGGGCTTGTTCGTCCTGAGGGCGCTTTCTCCGAGTGGCTTGGATCAAAGCAGGGGCAAAACTACCTTAAGGCCGCGGAGCGTGGCGAGGTTGACGAGAAGGCAATTGCCGACTTGCAAGAGAAGTTTGCCCCGTTTGGCATGGCCTCTGTGCTTGCCGACGATATGCGTTGGGCGGTAGAGAACGCCCCAAGACTGGCCGAGAATCTATCGGAAACCATTGTTGGAGATCCGCAGACCTATCGGTCCGTGTCCCAACAGTTGCAAGGGATTGGCCCCGCCAAGTCGGGCTTTATGGGCTCCCTTATCGGCAGGGGTGACTTCCCCACGCTTGACGCCCGCCAGCTTCGCTTGCATACCGGCGCAGGTGGTGCCGAGGCGGCAAAGTACATGAGGCGCCAACGTGGCCTTGGCGGCGAGCAGGCCGTTGGACGATTAGCAGATCGTCAGCAAGAGATGGGGCTAGAGATTGACCCGTCGCTTGATCCCTTTTATCAGCACCTGACGCACCACGCTGTCTGGGATAAGGTAGCAGACGAAAAGACGACGCATGAAGACATCGTTCGCGCCATGATGGGCTACGCCAAAGGCGGTGCGGTAGGCGTCGCCAAGGGCGCTCTGGAGGGCGCAAAGAAGGCGGCCAAAGCGGCCAAGAGGCACCCGACCGTATTTAAGCCTGCCGCCCCTCTGGGCAAAGAAGAGATCCGCAAGATGGCCCAGCAGATGGCCGAGCAGACGACGGGCGAGTTTGTGCGCCCCGACCCGACCAAGTCAGTCAATCCTGCCGGCAAGTCTAAGAAGCAGTTTGAGCGTGAGCGCGACCTCCGCAAGGTTATCCGCGCCAATGCGCCTGAAAAAGAGGTGCCCTTTGTAGACATCGCCAAGGAGGAAGGCAACCTGATCGTGGCCGTCCCGGGCGATCCGACCATTGGCGGCGTCTTGCGAGGTGGATCATTAAATGAGCCTCCCCGTGGAACGCATGAGCTTGTCGGGGTTGGAGACGCGGATTTTGACGTGCCCGTCCAGCTTTATGGTGGTCCCCGCTATGGCGATGAGGAAAAGTTCTGGGCGTCCAACGTATCAGCGGCCAGTGGCATTCAGAACCCCGTGACGGAGTTCTCGCAGGCCATGGGCGACCGTCCGGTCATTGGTATGTACACCAAGATGACGCCGGAATCCTCGCGCTTTGCTTTGCATACGCTTGACTCTTTGCTTGCCTACCAACAGCCCCATCGCCTGCCTAAGAAGACACGGGCCGAGCTAACCAAGCTGGTGAAGGCAGGCAACCCTAAGGCAGGTAAGTTTCCGGGCTTTGCCGGGTTTGATGATCCCGAGACCGTGCTATTGCAGGCCAAGCAAGATCCAGAGCTTCGCAAGCATATTTCCAAGGTGCTCGCGATGCCGTCGGTTAACGAGCCGTTGAAGATGCGCTCCGGGCTTGACGTGCTCTCGGCCATCTCGCACCCAGAAATCGAGAACCTGCAGACAGGCGCCAGTGGCTTCTCGCTTGGCGTACTGAAGCCCGGTGCAGGGCTGACAGAATCAATACACCCGACTTATTCTCACGACATCCCGGGCAAATTCTTAGGGCAAACACGGTACCCAATCCCTGCAGAATTGGCCTTCCCGCGTACTATGTCGTACGTCAGGGAGAATATTCCAACCGGTCAGCCGTTTAACACCATGAAAATGGTGGGCGCTCGGGAGGTTATCGATCCGCAGTACATTGACCAGATCAAGATGTACGAAGAGCTTATGAAGAAGTACACCGGCCGCAAGAAGGGTGGGCTGGCGTCAATCAAAAAGGTAAGAAAAAATGGCTGAAGAGTTCCCAATCGACCCAGAATTCAACCGTTTTATTGCCGGACAGCCCGGTGATGCAGGTGCAGAGCCCCCTTCCCCCGAGGAAGAAGAGCTCAACCTCGATGACAGCGAGCTAGAAGAGCTTCCCGACGGCTCTGTGGTGGTCAAGATGACCACGCAAGGCCCCATGGAGAACGAAGACTTCTACCAGAACCTTGCCGACAGTGAGGTCATGGACCACATTGAGCTTGTATCGCTGGCAACAAAGTACATTCGGCTGGCTGAAAAGGACAAAGAGGCCCGCAAACAGCGCGACAAGCAGTACGAAGACGGCATTCGCCGCACCGGAATGGGCAACGATGCCCCCGGAGGCGCTAACTTTCAGGGCGCAAGCAAGGTGGTTCACCCCGTTATGGCCGAGGCGTGTATTGATTTCGCCTCCCGAGCCATTAAAGAGATGTTCCCGCCTGATGGCCCGACCCGAACGAAGATCCTTGGCGACGTAGACGAGACTAAAACGGAGATCGCCGAGCGCAAGAAGGACTTCATGAACTGGCAGTTGACCGAGCAGATTGAAGAATTCCGCGACGAGCAGGAGCAATTGCTCACCCAGCTACCGTTGGGCGGCTCGCAGTTCCTGAAGCTCTGGTACAACGACGATCTTAAGCGTCCTTGCGCCCAATTCCTACCCATTGATAACGTTCTCTTACCTTTCTCGGCCGCAAACTTCTACACGGCTCAGCGGATTACCGAGGTGGACGACATCTCCGAGTATGAGTTCCAGCGCCGCATTGACCGCGGGCTGTATCGGGATGTCTCGTACGTCCGGGCAACGATGGACCCCGAAGAAACGCCCCCTGAGAAGGCCACAAACCGCATCGAGGGCAAGTCAAATAACGACAACGAGGACGCCGTACGACGCGTTTATCACGTCTATTGCTGGCTTGAGCTTGATGACGATAAGTATTCCGAAGGAAAGCTCGCTCCGTACATTCTGATGATCGACGAGTTGGACTCCGAGGTGCTCGGTTTGTACCGAAATTGGGAGGAAGGCGACGAAACTCTGACCAAACTGGACTGGATCATCGAGTACAAGTTCATTCCATGGCGCGGAGCTTATGCCGTTGGCCTGCCGCATCTCATCGGTGGCCTGTCTGCGGCCCTGACCGGCGCATTACGCGCCCTTTTGGACTCCGCCCACATTAATAATGCCGCAACCTTGCTGAAATTGAAGGGGGCAAAGGTCTCCGGCCAGTCCCAGCAGGTTGAAGTCACGCAGGTGGCAGAAATTGAAGCCGCCCCGGGCGTCGATGACGTGCGAAAGCTGGCTATGCCTATGCCGTTTAACCCGCCCTCCCCCGTGTTATTCCAGCTACTGGGCTGGCTTACCAGCGCGGCCAAGGGTGTTGTGACCACGGCCGAGGAAAAGATCGCCGATGTCAACGCTAACACCCCGGTTGGCACGACGCAGGCGCTGATTGAGCAGGGCGCGGCCGTATTTAGCTCCATTCACGCCCGATTGCACGAGTCTCAGTCCCGAACACTGCGCGTTTTAAGCCGAATCAACCGCTGGTACCTCGACGATATGCGTCGGAGTGAGGTTGTTGAGGATTTAGACATCAAGCGCGAGGATTTTGCTCGGATAACGGACGTTATTCCCGTCTACGACCCGCATATCTTCTCGGAAACGCAGAGAATGGCGCAGACGCAGGCCGTTCTGCAGGTTATGAAAGAGAATCCGGACCTGTTTAACCGCAGGGCGGTGATCATGCGCTTCTTAAAGCAGTTAAAGGTACCGGGCGTTAACGAAATCATGGTTGACGTGCCGCCTCCCGTGAAGATGGACGCCGCCAACGAGAATGTGGCGATGTCAATCAACCAAGCGGCCTTTGCCTACCCTGAGCAGGACCATCTTGGCCACATTCAGGCGCACTTGGACTTCGCTAAGAACCCTGTCTTTGGTGCCAATCCTATGATTGCGCCGACATTTCTGCCCAAGGCTATTGAGCACATTAAACAGCACCTCGTGCTTTGGTATCTCAACCGCATGAACGGCTACGTTCAGAAGTCTATGGGCAAGAAGCTGGACGGTTACGACCTGCTTGACGACCCCAAGATGGTGGACCAGCTATTTGGCGCCGCCTCCCAGCACGTTGACATGGATACCGAGCAGACGCTTAAGGGCATCATGCCGGTGATCCAGCAAATGGTTCAGATGGCCCAGAAGACCAAGCAGAAGCCGCCTATGACCGCGGACAACCAAGTCTTGCTTGAGACATCCATGGCCGAGACCAAGCGACGTGCTGAGCGCGACAAGGCTGAGATGCAGTTGAAGTCCCAGCAATTGGAGATGGATACGCAGTTAGAGCTTAAGAAGCAGGCCGACGATATGCAGTTGGCTATGGAAGAGTTGCAACTGAAGTTGGCGATCGCGACCAACGATCAGGAGACGAAAGAACGCATCGAGACGGCCCGACTTAATCGGGATGCGGCCAAGCTCGCACATGAGCAGGACAAGACCGTGATTGACCTCACCACGAAAGGAGCCTGAGATGGCAAACGAGCAAGAGCAGAAAAGCGAACTGGTTAACCAGCACAAGCGCATCGCTATGGGCGTGAAGCTGGACGGCCAGTCCATGAAATCCTCGGAGAAGTCCGGGTCAAACAACCAAAAAGGAGGCGCCCTATCGCAAGTTAAACCGAATAAATGAAGACGTTAGGTGACCTAATTGGTGCGATTAAGTCCTCGCAAGCTGAAATAGCTTCGTCCTTGGCGCAGGGAAAAGCGCCTACATGGGAGGCTTACCATCGATTAGTCGGGAGACATGAAGGGCTACAAGATGCCCTTGATGTGTTGAATAACCTGTTAAAGGAAGACGATGAAAATGAATGAACCGGTAGCTTCTAACGAAGCTGAATTGGCTTGGGCATTCCCGAGCGTAGACCCCGGAGCAAAACCACTTGGCGGCCGTATCTTAGTTCAGTTGCGCCGCACAAAAAAGAAGACCACAAGTGCCGGGATTTTATTGGTTGAAGAAACCAAAGAAACCGAGAAGTGGAACAACATGGTGGCCAAAGTCATTGAGATTGGCCCTATTGCGTTTAAGCACCGCGACACAATGCAGGCATGGCCCGAGGGCTCATGGTGCGAGGTCGGTGACTACATTCGGGTGCCCAAATGGGGCGGAGACCGATGGGAAGTCAAGGTGCCCGGGGATGACGATCTAGAGGACCCCGCGCTTTTCATGATCCTGAACGACCACGAAGTCATCGCTAAGGTGACCTGTGATCCACTTGCTATGAGGGCCTTCATATGAGCGAGAAAGAGGAAGAATTAAAGGTCAAGGAAGAAGCCGACGGTTCGGCCTCTGTGGAGATGGACGCCCCCGAGGGGGAGGAAACCCAAGAGGTTGAGGCGAAGGATAACCTTGAAGATAACCAAGACGGTGACGATCAGAACGATGATCAGGGCGACGACGGCGATGAGAATGATCCCGACGTAACCGAGGCGGTCAGAGCCGCCCGACGTGCCCGACGCAGAGCCAAGAAGGAATTAGTGCGTCGCACCAATCAAGAGAAGGATCAAAAACTGATCCTGCTTGAGCGTCAGAACCAAGAGCTTATGAGCCGGCTCAATTCGCTGGAACAGCGTAGTAGCGCCGCGGACATGGCTCGGTTTGACGCAACCATCAAGGATGCTGAGAACCGGCTCAAATACGCCACAATGAAGCTCAAAGAGGCTACGGATAACGCCGACGGCGACTCCATGGTCAAAGCTCAAGAGGCTTATTACGAGAGCAGGCGCCAGCTTGAGGCCCTTCAGGGCCATAAAAAACGGTTGTTGCAGGCTTCCAAAGAGGAGCCCGCGGTCAATCCCCGCGTCGTTCAGTACGCCCAGAAGTGGATGGATCAAAACCCATGGTTTGACAGTAACCATGGCGACGTGGACAGCAAGATTGCCCACGCAATTGATCAATCGCTATCTAGCGAGGGATATGACCCAGCAACGCCGGAATATTGGGAAGAACTTGACAATCGCTTGTCAAAACGTTTACCCCATATTTATACTGATACTCATGTTGAGCAACCTAAAAGGAGGACTCCGAGGTCAGTGGTAACGGGTTCATCGCGGGAATCAGGTGGCGATAGTGGTGGTAATCGATCGTCATTTGTATTAAGCCCCGAGCGCGTGAGAGCTATTAAAGATGCCGGCAAGTGGGACAACCCATCCGAACGCGCCAAGATGATTAAACGTTATGCGGACTATGACCGCTCACAAAGGAGTTAACTAATGGATTCTCGACTTAAGAAAAATCTCTCAGCCGGTGGACGCGAAACTCGCGCAAGCGAGGACGCTGAAAGAAAACCCCCGGAGGAGAAGTTCATGTCAGCGCAGGAACGTCGCAAGATGTGGAGCGATGAATGGACACAAAGCGCACTGCCTAAAGTGCCCGGTGACCCAAACTGGCATTACTGCTGGTTATCAACAACTAACGCTTACGACAGCATTGATAAGCGATTGCGATTGGGATACGTCCCCGTCAAGGCCGAGGAAATGGTTGGCTTTGATAATTATCGCGTAAAAGCTGGCGAGCACGTTGGTTTTATTGCGTGTAACGAGATGATCCTTCACAAGATCCCCATGGAAATCTATCAGGACATCATGATGCAGATGCATCACGATATGCCTTTAGAGGAGTCCGACAAGATCCGTGTTCAAGTGGAGAATCTTCAAGGTGCGCGTGATAGCAATGGCAAGTCTCTTGCTCAGGTTGAGGGTGAAGGGTTCGGTAGTCTAGACCAAGAAGTGAACCGCCCAGTCTTTTCTGGGTAACTTAACCTATTAAGGAGAATTGCTATGTCTGCGACTAGCGCTCCGTTCGGTCTGCGCCCTGCGTTCCATCCATCTGGTTTGGATCGCGCTCAAGCGCTTGCCGGCGGTATTGCTTCGGCCTATGCGTCGAACATTTTGAAGGGACAACCTGTCAAGTACGCAACAAGTGGCACCATCGTGGTTGCCGCCGCTGGCGACGCCTTTGTTGGCGCCTTTGCTGGCGTGGAGTGGACTGACACTACAGGTCGTCGCCGTGTGTCCAACTACTGGCCTGCTAACACTGCTTATCAGGCTGGCTCCTGCGTGGCTTATTTCTATAACGACCCCAATATCGTTTATGAAATCCAGTCCGACGGTACGTTGGCTCAAACTTCTGTTGGTGACATGGCTGATCTCAGCAATGCCACTGCAGGATCTGCGGTCACGGGTCTGTCCCAATGCACACTGTCCAACACCCTCGCTGGTGCTGGTAACAGTGCCCAGATGTTGATCCTCGACATCGCACCCTACCCCGACAATGCTTGGGGTGATGACTATGTCATCGTGCGCGTCAAGATCAATGAATCTCAAATCAATGCGTCTGTGAACGCTGTCTAAGAAGGAGAGTAGATCATGGCCGCTCCGATGCGTAGTACCGACTTTAGAAGTATTGTCGAACCCATTCTTAACGAGTGCTTTGATGGTGTTTACGATCAACGCACTGATGAATGGTCACGAGTCTTCCGTCAACAAGAAGGCATTCCCCGCAATTATCACGAGGAACCAGTCCTTTATGGGTTTGGTGCCGCGCCTCAATTGCCTGATGGCACTCCGGTGACCTATCAGCAAGGTGGCGTACTCTTCCTCAAGCGCTATGTGTACAACGTGTATGGCCTTGCCTTCGCGCTGACCAAAGTGCTTGTTGAGGACGGCGACCATATCCGTATCGGTCAGGTTTACGCTAAGCACCTCGCTCAGTCCCTCGTAGAAACCAAAGAGACGCTTTGTGCCAACGTGCTCAACCGCGCCTTTAACAGTTCCTACGCTGGTGGTGATGGCGTTGCGTTGAATGCTAATAACCATCCGATCGTTAACGGCACGTTCAGCAACCTGCTGACGACCGCCGCTAACCTGTCCCAAACCTCGCTTGAGCAAATGCTCATTCAGATTCGTCAGGCCGTTGACAACAACGGTAAGAAGATTCGTCTGGTGCCCCGCCAATTGGTGGTTGCCCCCGGCAATGTCTTCCAAGCTGAGATCCTTCTGAAGAGCGTGTTGCGTTCGGGCACGGCTGACAACGACATCAACCCAATTAAGTCCATTGGACTTCTTTCGGAAGGTGCCGCTGTTCTGTCGCGTCTTACGAGCTCAACGGCTTGGTGGGTTCAGACAGATGCTCCTGAGGGCATGAAGCTCATGATGCGTCGGGCTCTTGAGAAGACCATGGAAGGTGATTTTGAAACCGATTCCATGCGTTACAAGGCTACCGAGCGTTATGACGTAGGCTTCACTGATCCTCGTGCCATGTACGGTACGCCGGGAGTTTAAGAAGTAAGTACCCCGCCCGGGAAACTGGGTGGGGATTATCTAGGGATCGTTTTAGCCCGTCAGACTGCCCCTAGCAGATCATGCACAGACGGACGGGCGACTTGTGCATAAGGAGTCATACAAATGGCTAATACGACTTTTAGTGGTCCAGTTAGATCGCAAAATGGTTTTCAGGCAATTTCAATTGCAACAACCGGCGTAGAAACAACTAGCGCCGTATCCTTAACTGTCAACGGACTCGTAGCGACCCCGGTTGCTTTGGATGACGGCGACGTAACATTGACCGCCCCCGCTAATGGTGGTGGTGTTTTCAACATTGTCCCTGATGGCACCCAAGACAATACTTACACGCTTCCTACTCCCGTAGCAGGACAGTCGTTTACGTTTGTATATGGTGGCGGCGCGGCTGATGCAACCGACTTCATTATCGATACCGGTTCGGACACCAACTTCTTTATTGGTGGCGTAACGTTCCACGATACAGATGACGGTGCTGTTTCGGTTGTCTATTCCGACGGTAACTCCAACAGCAAGTTGCAGGTCAACGTTCCTGCTGGCGCTCAGATTACGGTTATTGCTTTAGACGCAACCAATTGGCAAGTGTTTGGCACCGTTGTTGGCGCCACTGCTCCCGCCTTTGCCGATCAATAAGCCAGTCTATTTAACAGGAGTTAGATGATGGGACAGTTCAAACCGATGGTAAAAATGCAGACCACGGAGCCAAGCGTTGAGTTAAAACTCAAAAAGGGCGGCAAAGTGGAGAAGAAAATGCAAATGGGCGGTGCAACCGCTGGTGGCCCCGAAGTTGGCGGCACCGGTATGCCCGCTCGTGGGGGCATGATGCCCTCGATGCGCCCCCGCAAGCCCAGCCTTGCCGATCGTAAGCGAGCAATGCGTACGATGGGCTCTGCAGGTCCTACGGGCCCTGTTGGCCGTGGCGCTCAGATGGCTGATGCCGCAAGTGCGATGAGCACCAAGCCTGCTATGCCTACCCCCGCCATGAAGAAAGGCGGAGAGAGCAAAGCTGAGCATATGGCCGAAATGAAGAAGATGGCATCGACCGAGAAGAAGCTCAAGGAACACGCTGGCAAGCCTGCTAGTAAAGCTCACAAGGGCTTGAAGACCGGCGGTGTCGTTATGGGTCAAGGTGGCTACAAGACCGGTGGCGTTGTCATGGGGCAGGGCGGTTACAAGACCGGCGGTGTTGTAAACGGTCAAGGCGGCTATAAGAAGGGCGGCAAAGTAAAAAAGACGGATGCTACGGGAACGAAGAATAGCGGTGCTCCCGTAGCAATGCCCAAGCGGCCTACCGCTAAGCCTGTTGAAATCACCAAGCTCGCCGGAACTTACAAAGAGGGCGGGGAAGCAAAGAAGAGTGACAAGCGCAAGCGTGTCGCCGCTTTATTGCAAGCCCCTTCTTTTGATAAGGGCCGTGGCGCCAAGTCAGACATGGATATTGATCTTATTGATGACATGGGCGACGAGGTTGAGGAGCTTATTTCCTCGGCCGGCGACGGCGCTGTTACAGAGACTGAGAAATCAATCACTGTAGCCCCCGGGATGAAAAAGGGTGGCAAGGCAAAGTGTAAGTAAAACAGATGGGGGCTTAGGCCCCCGTCACTTTTGGAGATAGAAATGAAGGTTCAAACTGTTTCTAAAACCGGTGTTGGATCTAGCACGGCCGTTCCCATGAACACCAACGTGACGCCTTTTAATGTTGGGTTTGGCGTAACGGTCAGTGGCAATGTGGACTACACCGTTCAGCATACGTTTGATGATCCCGGCGTAGGCTTTACGACATGGTTCTCGCACCCCAGCGTGTCGGGTAGTGCAGATGATGATGGCAACTATGCATTTCCGGTGACCGGAGTAAAGGTGCTTGTTAACTCAGGCGATGGAACTGCAACGCTTAAAATCGTTCAGGCTGGCATCTAATGGCTCAGGTCGGCAACTCCTCAGTCGCTGACCAAGCCAACACCACTGACGGTGAAGCTCAGGGCGTTTGCGCGATCAATGACCCGAACGTTGACGAGTATGGCCTAGATGTAGGCGATGGCGGGGTCGTCGATCTTTATCATAACCTCACGCCCACAGCTAAGTCGTACATTGCCGAAGAGTCGTCTGGTTATGTCCTGCAGGAAGACGACAGCAAAATTCTATTGGAGTCTAACTAATGGCTGACCAAAAAATATCTGCAATGTCCAACGCATCGACGCTGGACGGCACTGAGCTTGTTCCCCTCGTTCAAAGTGGCGCCAATGTTAAAGCGACGGTGGCTACGCTTAACGCGTTTACGACTAACCGTATTGCGTTATTGAGCTCTGAGACGCAGACGGCAACGGCTGATACGCCAACGCTCGTAACCTTTAACAACACGGCGTTCTCGCAAAACATTTCAATTGCTGACGATACAAAGATCACGTTTGCTAAGGCCGGAGCCTTTGTGCTGGACTTCAGCTTTCAGTTATCTAACGCCAACTCGCAGATTCAAACGGTTGGCATTTGGGTTCGCTTAAATGGGCTTGACTATGCTCTATCTAATACCAGCATCGATGTACCCGAAAGCCATGGTGGCAAAGAAGGAGAGACCGTTGCGGCATGGAGCATTCCCGGCGTCGCGGTTGCCAATGACTATATTGAAATTGTGTGGTCTACAAGCGATGCAGGCACAACCATCAAGTACAAGGGGGCTCAAACTTCTCCGACGAGGCCCACGACGCCTTCTGCGATTGCAACCGTATTTCAGATTGGATAACCATGCCAGCCAAGAGCAAGTCTCAGTTTAGGTTGATGAAGGCCGCGGAGAACAATCCTGAATTCGCAAAGAAGGTCGGCATCAAACCATCGGTCGCCAAAGAGTTCACCGAGGGCAATGTTGGCAAGAAGTCTTATTCCGAGTTAAAGGCCAAGAAGGGCGGCGTCTCATTAGCCATTGGTCGGGGTGAGAAATTACCCGCAGATCGTGGCGCAGGGCTTACCGAGAAGGGCCGTGAGAAGTATAATCGGGAGACGGGTTCAAACCTCAAAGCGCCCCAGCCTCAAGGCGGCAAGAGAAGGGACTCGTTCTGCGCCAGAATGGGACCAGTCGCTGAAAAAAGCGAGAAGGGTAGCAGGGCACGGGCATCAATGAGGCGTTGGAACTGTCCGGGGTGGTAAATGGCTTATTCAGGCACTGTAGGTACAACGGTAATCAATGTTCAAACACTGATTGACCATGGCGCTCGACGTTGCGGCAAACTTGCCGAAGAGCTTACGTCTGAGCAGATCATCTCCGCAAAGGAGTCGCTTTACTACGTCTTATCCAATCTCATCAATATTGGCATCCAGTATTGGGCGATCGATAAGAAAGTCATCGGCTTAAACGCCAACCAATACATTTACGAGCTCCCACTGGGCTCAAATGATGTGCTACAGGCCCTCTATCGGCGTATGAACCGCCCGTCAGGGTCTTACGCTACCAGTGCAGGCGGGACGGTTGAGAACGCTTTTGACAGCGATATAGACACCATCTGCACCCAAGCATCGGCTGACGGCAATATCTCGGTCAATTACGGCACCAACAACCCCGTTTATATTGGGTCGATCGGCATTTTGCCGGGAGCCACTGCGACGGTTAACGTGATCTTTGAGTATTCCAACGATGGATCAACGTGGAGCACGTTATACGACCCCGGCGCAGAGTCGTGGGTAGATGGTGAGTGGATTTGGTACGACATCGACCCGGGAACAAACGCTCAGTACTACCGAATTCGGGCTACAGGTGGCTCAACGCTGGTGTTAAGAGAGCTTTATTTCGGCAATAACTCGACCGAAATTACGATGGCTCGCTTAAACCGCGACGATTACACCAATCTGCCCAATAAAAACTTCACGGCCAACCAGCCCTTCCAATATTGGCTGGATCGGACCATTCCTCAGCCCAAAATGTACCTATGGCCAGTGCCTTCGGACACGTTTGTGCAGATGACTATCTGGTATTCCGCTCAAGTCATGGACGTGGGAAGCCTTTCTGGCGAGCTTGAGATCCCTCAGCGTTGGTATTTAGCTATTCAGTCGTTACTGGCTCATCAAATGAGCTTGGAATTGCCCGGTGTGGACATGAATCGCATGGCCTATCTTGAAAAACTGGCTAAAGAAAACCTTTCCTTGGCGGAAGTGGAAGAGCGCGACAAGTCGCCGATCTACTTTGCGCCCAATATCAGTGTTTACACCCGGTAATGGCGATCTTTTTAGACACCATTGGCCAATCCGACCTAGCGATTGCCATATGCGACCGGTGCAGAATGAAGCGAGCCCATGCGGTTATGCGATCGGACCCCAACTTTCCGGGGTTACAGGTCTGCAACGAGGGGTGCGCGGACGAGTTTGACCCTTATCGTTTGCCGGCGAGAAAAACTGAGCGCATCACATTGCGCTTTCCTCGTCCAGACGTAAGTGTGGCTGTAGATGACAACAACCTAGTAACCGGCGGCGCCAATGAGTTTGTGATTTCACCCGAACAGAATGACGACACGCCTGAAAACAACGGAAACTTAAACGGTATCGAGGTGTAATGTGGCAAATGTAACGATTACTCAACTACCCGCGGCCGGCACAATTACCGGTGATGAGCTCGTACCTGTCGTCCAAAATGGACAGACTGTTAAGGCAACGGCCTCAGCGCTTGCCGGCTCACCCGTTCAAACGCAGACGTTCCTAACGAAGAATAACGAGCCGACATTAGAGAATAGTCGTTATCTGTCTGCAGGAACGGGCTTGGGCCTTACGGACGGTGGGGCGCAGTCCTTTTTAAACATCAACCTCAATGGCGCCTCAGGAAGCCTTGAATCCGCCTCTACAGGCATTGTTGCGAAGACGGCGTCCGATGAGGTAACAGCAAGAACACTAACCGCCTCCGGAAGTGGATTCTCCATTTCTAACGGCGATGGCGTTTCTGGCAATCCTACATTTAGCCTTACGGGTTTACCCTTAGCCCTTGCCAATACATCGGGAACTGGCTTTTTGTCGGTTGTTGGCGGGTCAACAATTGCAGGGCGAACGCTGACGGGCACTGCAAATCAGATCAATATTGCTAACGGCAATGGATCTGACAGCCCTGTATTTAGCATTGCAAACAATCCGGTTATGCCCGGGGTGGCCTCTCTGACCATTCCCAAAGGGACAACGGCTGAGCGTCCAGTAGCAACGACCGGAATGATCCGTTACAACACGGACAGCGGTGACTATGAGGTTGTCGATTCGCTCAATAACTGGGCGGCCATCTCTGCAGGTGGGGTGACTCCAACTGCAAACAACCTTGCAGGGGGTGCCACAGGCTCCATTCCCTATCAGGTCACATCAAGCGTAACAACCTTCTTGGCGGCCGGCAGTGGCGTCTTGGTGGGCGGCGCTACCCCATCGTATTCAACGAACCCTACCCTTACGGGCGAGAATTTCACCAATATTCCTAATGGTGCTCTGGATAACAGTTCGCTGACATTTAACGGGGTTACTGTTGCTCTTGGCGCCTCCGGAACGATTACGGCCTCTACAACGGCCGCATTAACCGCCGGAACAGGGATTCAGTTTGACTCAGGAACAACCTTTGACGGCTCGACCGCCAAGACAATTGGCATCGATTCAACCGTTGCCACGCTCACTGGCAATCAAACGCTGACAAACAAGACGATTGACGCGTCAAGCAATACGCTTCAAAACATCCCTAATGCGTCGCTCGTCAATCCGTCGTTTACGCTTGGTACTAGCAATATTGCTCTTGGCGCTACCGAACTAGCTCCCGCTGGGTTGACATCGGTCACCGTGACTCAAGACCCGACCACTAACTTTCAATTGGCGACCAAGCAGTATGTTGACACCCTTAGTGCGGCGGGCATTCACTATCATGATCCTGTCTATGTTGAGGTTCCAGCGTCTACTGGCAACCTCAATGCGGTATACGACAACGGCTCGTCTGGTGTTGGTGCAACACTGACAAACGCAGGCACTCAAGAGGCGTTTACAGCCGACGGTGTTGCCGTGCCTCTTGATGCTCGCGTTCTTATTTATCACCAGACTGATCAAACACAAAACGGCGTTTATACATTGACGACCGTAGGTGACGGCTCAACCAATTGGGTGCTGACTCGCGCAACGGACGCAGATTCCTATGGGCCCTCTGATCCTAATGCTTTAGGTCAGGGCGATGCATTTTTTGTTACTAATGGTAATACCGGCGCTGGCGAGACCTACGTTTGTAATACGGAAGGCACAATTACTTTTGGTTCGACCGCAATTACGTTTGTGCAAATATCGTCGGCGCAGATCTACAGCGCTGGTACGGGACTAACTTTAACGGGAACGCAGTTTAGCCTTACGGCGCCCGTTGTTGCATCGCTTGGCGGCACAGGTCTCACGAGCTACACGTCCGGCGACCTTGTTTACTACGCGTCTGGCACTGCATTTAGCAAGCTAGGAATTGGCTCAAGCACCTACATTCTTACGTCAAGTGGAAGCGCCCCCCAGTGGAGTGACCCAACCGGTGTAACGGTAGGATCAGCAACCAACGCGACGGACGCAACCAATGCGGCAAATGTAGCGACATCTGCAAGCAGTACGGACGCTACTTTTTACCCGACATTTGTGGATGCGACGACAGGCAATAACGCTATAGAAGTTGACTCAAACCTTACTTACAATCCTAGTACCAACGTACTAACAGCGGGCACTGTGACCGCAACCACTGGCATCTTTGGAGGTACTTTCTAATGGCCCAAACAGGATACACCCCTATATCGCTGTACCACAGCACAACGGCATCAGCCGTCCCGACCGCGGTTAATCTTGATGACGGCGAATTGGCAATTAACATTACCGATGAAAAGCTGTACTTCAAAAACGCCGGAGGGACCGTTAAGTTATTGGCCGATTCTTCCGCGCAGGGAACGGTCACGTCTGTTGATGTTTCTGGAGGCACAACCGGACTAACGACAAGTGGCGGTCCAGTAACGGGCGCTGGGACGATTACCCTCTCTGGGACATTGGGAGTTGCCAACGGAGGCACTGGAGCAACATCACTTACGGCCAACAATGTTTTGATTGGCAATGGAGGTTCTGCAGTTCAGTTTGTAGCCCCCGGAACATCGGGAAACATCTTGACATCGGACGGGACGACATGGACATCGTCAGCGCCCGCTCCGGGCGGTATTGATTATGTCGTTAAGACGGCCAACTACACCACTCAGAACAATGAGGGCGTTCTTGCTGACACGTCTGGCGGCGCGTTTACAGTAACGCTACCCTCAAGTCCAAGCACTGGTGATCAGGTGGTGGTAGCGGACCCGACCGGCGATTGGGGCACCAACAACCTTACAGTGGGCAGAAACGGATCAACCATTTCTGGCGCCGCTGAGGATTTGGTATGCGACATTGCAGGGGCCGCAGTCCAGCTTGTGTATGACGGCACAACATGGGCCATTTACGCGCAGATTGGCGGAAACGGCGGAACGGCCGTTACTTTAGACGGCGTTCAAACTCTTACTAATAAGACTCTTGCCGCAACCACATTGAGCGGGACATTATCGGTTGCCGACAACATCGTTAATCGTCCGGTGCTTGAGGACTATGCTGTTCAAGGGTCGGCAATTGGCAATGTCGGGGCAACAAGAACGTTTGACTTATCGACAGCAAACTTCTTCTCGGCCACTGTAGATCAGGCATCAACATTCACGTTTAGCAATCCCCCGGCAAGCGGCGACTTTGGCGCATTTGTTATGGAGCTTACAAACGGCGGCGCATACACGATTACATGGCCGACAAGCGTTGATTGGCCCGGAGGAACTGCGGTGACTCTAACGGCATCGGGCGTCGATCAATTGGTCTTTACGACTAGAGATGGTGGAACGACTTGGTACGGCTTCGTTGCTGGGCTTGATATTAAATCCCCATAAGGCTTAAAAATGGCTGACTTACTAGGTATGCTTCAAGCCGCATCTGGTTCCGGTGGCGGCGAGCCTGATCCGTATTTTAATCAGACTACTTTGCTTCTCCACGGTGACGGTACGAATGGCGCACAGAACAACACCTTCCTAGAGTCCTCTACCAACAACTTCACCATTACGAGGAACGGCAATACCACCCAAGGAACATTCTCACCGTTCAGCAAGCCTGATGGTAGGTGGGGGAATTATTTTGATGGGAGTGGGGATAACTTAACTTTGGCTGGTAGCTCTGCTTTTGCCATCGCTACTTCATCAACTCCATTTACTATCGAGACTTGGATTTATCCAACGGCATCTGGTGGAATAATTTTCACCGATTCATA
>Ga0070749_10000964_pt1 | contig 19464 bp, 13 predicted proteins | sample VirMetDEL_Nov_18_FD_75180 | JGI IMG/M metagenome (GOLD analysis project Ga0070749, IMG submission 75180) | Aqueous microbial communities from the Delaware River and Bay under freshwater to marine salinity gradient to study organic matter... | ecosystem: Environmental > Aquatic > Marine >...
GATGTAAATTTAGTATTATTTCTAGATAACCTTATGAAAGGTATAAATCAATCTTTAGGTAACATAAATAATTTTATTGTCTCGTATGATGAAGTAGAAAACGAAGTTCTTATTATAGATGATACTGTAATTCCGGGGTTAACTGATAAAGCTCCTACTGAAATTAGAGTATTTGGTGTCCAACCTGATTTACAAGGTAGTTTTGTTCGTAATGTTTCTATGACTTCTAAAATTACTAATAAAATTGCTACCCAAATTGCTATTGGGGCAACAGCAAATAATACTTCCATAAACGAAAGTACTTCCCTTTTAGGAGGCTGGAATTCAGGACTAATAGATAGAGTTCAACTTAAATCTGATAACCTGCTTACAAGAGCAGATGAAGAGGATGGGAGTGATGCTTTAAATAAATTAAAAACTCAATATGATGAGTATTGGAAATATATCCAAGAAACCTATTCTAAATTTTTACTCCCTTCTAAAGATATCTCAGGTAAAGCTAAAAAAGCCCTCCCTAGTATTTTAAAATACGATATTTCAGTCAAAACTAAAAACGGTAACATTCCTAGTAAAGGGTTTATTCCCGTAGATTTAACTTTAGAGGTTGATGGGATTTCAGGAGTATTACAATATCAAAAGTTTACTATAACTCCTAACATTTTACCCCCTTCATATCAAGAAGGTATAGATTTTATAATACAAGGTATTGATCATACTATCTCAAATAATCAGTGGACTACTTCATATACTACTTTATCTGTAGTTAGACATAGAACTCCCCCAACTCAAGATGCTAATACTTCGTTTAGTATTTTAAGTATTCCTCCTGAAGGGCAATCTGTAAATGAAGGAGACCAACAAGCTTCTACTCAACCTACATCTAACCAAAGTACTAACCCTGCCCCTTCTTGGCTTCCACCTGGATTACCTACTTAAAAAATGACTTATTATCCTAAATCTCAAATAAAAACCAATTTATTTACAGAAGGTGGACAATTAGAAAATCAGTCTACAGGGGAAGAGTATGTAGGATACTATTGGAAAACTTCTAAAAATGAATATTTTACAGGACGTAACCCATATGATGGAGTTGCTATACCACTTCAAATTATTGCTACAACTCCTCCCATAAAGGTATCACTTCTTACATATACTGACACTAATAAAACGTATAATAAACTAAAAGGTGTTAATATTAGTGAAACTTTAAAACTACCATATTACCAAAAAACTTCCCCTACAGAAGAAGATTATCAAATTGGAAGTTTTAGAAGATTTTTTTGTAAAAAAATTAATGAAAATCTTTATATTGAAACTATAAAAGATGTTTATGACAAAATAGCAAATAAAGATAAGGGGCATGCTTTTACATTATACCAACCTTTTACTTTGATTTGGCATATTAGTGGAAATAGAAAAACAGTAGAACAAACAAATCAACGCATTGTAGAACTTACTGAATCCCAACAAAAAATTACAGGATTAGGAGAATATTTAAATTATAATTATATAGAATATTATAAATAATGGGTATAATAAAAAGTACAAATAACAACTTAGCTCTTCAACTAAGATCTCAATACCCTGTAGATAGAGTATCTAAGAGTACATTTTGTCTAGCATATTCCGTAGATGAGCCTGATGTTGTTCCTCAAAAAGGCAAAATTTCGTTTGGTCCTACTTTAAAACCTTCCCAAGTAACTACTATTAGAATAAGCCACACAGCTTTATTAGGAGCTGATATGGCTAATTTCTTAAATTTTTCTACAGAAGGTGGATTAATGATTTATTTAAAACCCAATGCTGATAATTTTGCTGCATTTAAAATAAGCACAATTACAGATTTGGGATCAGCTGTAGAATATGGGATATCTGAAATTCTTTCTTCTGATGCTATATCTATTTTTGAAGTAAATAGTCAAGTTTGTTTAGAGCCTCTTCCTGCCCCCACAAGTGAAGCTCTTACTACAATCGACGGAGGTTACTATTAATAATATTTATATATATGCCGGTTACAAATTTAGAATCATCATCTATAAAACTAAGAAGACACACAAGTAGTGCAGCAACAGCACCTACGACTCTTTCAGAAGGTGAATTTGCTATTAACCTAGTAGATGGACATTTGTATTATGGAGGTATAGGAGGAAACTCAGTTTCTAGCAGTTTTAACTTTGATTCTATTAAAACTTTTTCTGCTAGTATAATGTCAGGAGCTGTAAACGACCCATTAGGCACAGCTCTTGTCCTCATAGCCCCTGATTCTGGAGTCCTTAACCCAGACTTCAACCCAGCATTGATAGCTACAGGAACCCTCCAAGTTCATGCTAATGCTAATAGAACTAGTAATTTTAACCATATACTTCAAGCAAGAGATTTAGTTGTAACAAATACTGCTTCTATATCATATCTTCATACTACTTATGAATCTGCTTCTATAATCTATTCTAGTGGTTCCACTAAATTTGGTGACAGTATGGATGATACCCACATTCGTACTGGTAGCATGTATATTACCGGCAACCTAGATGTCAGTGGAGCAATCTCAGCTAGTTCTTATTACGGTATAGAACAAAGTAAATTTACAACTGCAAGTAGTGTTGATACTGATTTACTTAGACTTAAAATTTTTAATTTTGACAACAATGTATTTGTATCAGTAGATAGCTCTTCAGGACAATTAACTTTACAATTTGGAGAATCCAACCTCCCAGAATTACTCTTGCTCTCGAGTTCCACAGGCTTAGATAATGCTTTTGTTGATAACAGATTCAGTGAAGCCTCATGTAGTTACAAAATTCGCTCAAATTGGGATACCGTATCAGGAGTAACATATATATCTCATTCACTTACAGATGGGTATGGAAACGTCCTTCACACAACAGGTAGTGTTCTAACCCCACTTCAACCCCCAGATTTTAGCTTTACTGAATTAAACTTTTTTATTAAAAATGATGGTAATTCATATGCTGGAAGTGATGGGGGTGAAGATATAGGAGATTTAAAATACCTCACTTCAGGTTCTCAAGCATTTACAGCTAGTTTATATATAATAGATGGTGCCGGAATCTCACAAACTATCACACAAGCTGTTTATTGGGAATTAGATAAAGATAACCCTACTAATAATATACTATTTACTTCTTCCCTTACCATTAATAACAGCCCAGTTGATTATGCTTTAGGCACAGGTTCTACTAATAACACTCTATATATAGAAAAAGGACTTGAAGGTTCTATAACTATAACTACTAATAGTATTGCGGATTCTAATTCAACTTCTGCATATTGGGTACTCTCAGACTATGCAACCTCAGAAAGTTTCCAAACCAATGCAGGGGCTGAACAAAATAAAGATTTATTTGACGGTACTTTATATATATTAACTTCAAGTGATCCTGGGGGAGGTTTTTCTTTCGAACCTTATGTATATTTTGCTACATCTTCAACAATAGCAACAGCAACTGCTACACGCAATCAACAAAAAGTTGTTTTATCTGCTACTGGTTCTTATACCTCCTTAGGAGCTCCTGGTTATTTTTGGGCTGGAAACGATGTCTCTACAGGGGGGGGAGAACCAAATGCTACTACAATTAAACGCACTAAAAACATTGAATTTATAACTTCAATTAGAACTTATTGTACCGAAACTAGTTCATATGGTAATGAAACCCTAACTAGTTCTATTTATAATATAAACAATTGGACAAGTTCTATTTATTCTGGTAGTTTACATTTTAACACTACTTCTATAGATGGGTTTACCTATACTCAACCTATCCCTAACGAAGCTAGCCAACCTGCAGGATTGTATATATGGGTAATATATGATGCTGATGAACCAGTAGTTAGTAGTATAACTCAAAATGGAGAAAACGTAACAGAATTGTGGACACAAGGAACTTTAGGAAACCCAAACCAATACCGATATCTTAGAACCATAAATAAACAAACCGAGGATGCCGGCTCCACTTATGTATTTACAGTATAAAACCCAGATAAGATGCCAGTAACTAAAGGAGGAGGATTTAATATAACTAGTATTGAGCCGGTAGATAATAGATTTACTATTAACAATTCATCTGATAGGCTAGGATTTACGTTAGGTAGAACTTTTGAAGGATTAACTACCTATGCCTCTAGCTCTCAAGAATATTGGATTTTATCTGATAAAGATAATTATGATAATAAAGATGGGTGGGCTACTATTTACATTAGTAATCCCGGAGGAGAAGATTTAACAGTAACAGGCAGTACCTCACTTTCAGGTTCTTTAATTCTTACAGGGGGTGCAGATTTTCGCACTTTAACAACAGAATCTTTTGGTGCTAGATTTACTGGATTTGCTAGTAGGACTAGAAATAATAGACTTTTTGAATTTCAAACTTCTGTTAGTGGAACTGGTGTCTCTAATTTTGCTATTTATGATGATTGGGGAGTAATAATTTCAAGTTCCCTTAGTGATAGAACATATAAACTTTATTCTACAGGTAGTTCTGCTATTTTGCCTGAGGATGATTGGGAAAATGGTATTTTCTATTTTAATAGAGACTTCTTTGCCGCAGCTGATTCAAACAACGAAAATTTTAAAAATAAACTTGAAACTATAATTTCAAATATAGAACCCCAATACCAATTAGCTTTTACTATTATAACCAAATCTTCAGTTGATAATGCTGATAGAGGTATGGGGGCTTCTATTGAAATGGATAAAGCTTGGAAATCTGATTCTTACGAGATTTTTGTAGGAGCCCTTACTCAATCTATTACAGAAAGTATAGGAACTTCTTCTGGAGAAACTACCCCATATTATACTATTTCTTCTTCGGGAGATTTAAATGTAAAACAAGTAGTTTCTACTAGATTAATAGCAGAGGATGCTTATATTACAGCTTCATACTTTTTGTATCAAGCCCCTGTTAACCCTGCTTTTGGAAATACTAACTATATTAATTTTCAAACAAATAATTCTGATGAAAAAATTAAGTTAGTATTTAAAGATGATAATGCCTCAACAGCTAGAGCTCATGAATTTTTAACATTTAATAGTAGAAGCTTTTCTAACCCCTCAGGTTCTAATACTTTTACATTAGGACACAATGCTTTAGTTATAAGTTCTGAAAGTCTTCAGTATGGAATACTTATGCCTGGTCCTGATGGAGCTAATGTTCCTATTACTTCTTCAACAGCAATGTTATGGGTTGGGGGGTATGTAAGTGCTAGTGGATTTTTAGGAACCATCTCAGCAAGTTCCATTTCAGCAACTTCAATTACGGCTTCATATTTTAGTGCTAGTGTTCTGGGAGCTGCATTTTTAGGAACTGCATCCTACGCTGTGGCTGCTAATTCCTCTTTTTTAGCTATAAGTTCATCCCAATCTGTAACCTCTTCCTATGCCCATTCTGCTGTTAGTGCTAGTTATATCTTAGCCTCAGATGTAGATACTTCTGTTCCTTTTGATGGAACTGTAACAGCTAATATTATAAGTTCTAGTGGACAATTATTTGCTGGAATTGCTCAAGGTACAATTTCTGAAGCTGATGCTGAAATAGCTATCTATGATACTAATACTGGTAACTTTTATTACACCAGTTCAGATTGGATTCAAAAACAAATTACAGTAGCAGGAGCAGATTTACAAGAAACTATGGAATCTGGTTCCGAAACCAGCATAACAATAACCTCAAGCGCTACTATAATGCTTTCAGGAAGTGGGGATGTATATGCTGGGGATTTGTTCTCAGCAACTTTATCATCTTCAATTGTAAGTGGTGGTGAGGGGTATTTTGAAAGTGGTTCTAATATAGGCCCTTCTGAGGATGGAACTTACGATGATGGTTTATTTAATTTTACTTCTCACTCTAAAGTAGGACACGCTATTGATAAAATTAATGAAGTTTTAACAGGATTAGTTCCTGCTGAAGCTCCTGAATTACAATACCTAGGGGATGATGAAACAGTTTTCACTACAGGAAAGCTAGGAATTGGAACAACAGGATTTAAACTTCCTGCAGCTTATTCGGCTTTATCAAGTATAGGTACCTTACCTGCCTTAGGAATAAATGACAGTGTACCTAACGGTGAAGGTGGAGATGGAAGTGGAGGCGATTATTATATAGGAATAGGCGGTTCAGACACAAGCGCAGATATAATTACTGGAAAATTAAATGCTGCAGTCACCCAAAATGGAGGATTAAATGGTACTTCCGTTAACTATTCTGCTTCGGCATTTGGAAAAGCTAATGAAGGAGAATTACACGCTTATTTTAACAAGGAACCAGACGGTAGCCCTAATGTTTCTATTGATTTAACAGCTACTAACGCCGCTACACAAAGCACAGTTGGTGGGGTAACTTTATATGTTACTGCTACTTCTTCTGGTTATTTCTCTACTGGGGTTCCTTTTGCTTCATTTGTTAATAGAACAGGTTCATATCAAATCGCTGTCTCAGCCCAACGCTCAGGAAGTAATACTCTACAAATTATTCACACCTCAAGTGAGTTTGAAAGAACTACTAATTACGTAAGGTGGATGAATGTCCAAAACACTCCTAATGTAAACGCTGATACTAATTTATATTCATTAGCCGTTACAGGAAGTGGTACTAAATACCTTTCTGGAATCCCCTACTATACAGGAGCATATTTAACATATTCTTTAGATATACACAATTTATATTATGTTGTTTACTCAGATAGTTCTACAGCTTTAGATGTATCTTTAACTAATTTTGATACAGATTTAATATATAACAAGTATTTATATCAAACAGCTTCAATTCGTGAACCCGGAGGAGCACTTATAACTCAAACCTCCCAATCTGATGTAAATGCAAGCTCTACTGCTAACCTTTCAGACAGTATAGTAGAGTTAGGGGATGAAAATTATGCATTTAACGCCACCCACTCTTTAGAATTTAGAGCTAGAATAGGTTCTGCCGCTACCACTGAACAGTATGGTTATATAGTAAGTGATAATAATGATAGTACTTACAATATAGCTGTTAATTTAAAAAATTTAACTTTACTTCCTGCAAACCGAACTTTTTATGATGGTAAAGCAGGTATATCTACTACTAATGTCTTAGAATTATCCTCCTCAGGGTGGTTACTAGATAATAGACAAACTACAAATGAAACTCTTTATAGAGAAACATTTGTTAGCGAATCATACAGAAGAAAACCTGGAGATTATGATACACAAGTAAGTGTTGGTGCTCTTGCAGCTAATTGGGACTCTAGTGAAGATATAAGAAATGACGGTGCTGATGATTATAGTTCTAGTTTGTTAGTAATGCCTAGGTGGAGTAATGGGGGTAGTTCTGGAAATGGAACTTACAATGGTATGTTAACATATCCTAACAATAGTAATGTCCCTATAAATGGAAATTTTGATAGTTTTGATAACGCTGCTCCTGGTACCCCGGATTATTACACAACTGCTGTTATTTCAGGTTCTCGAACCTATTATAGATACTTCCAAAACGACAGTGGAGCCGATATAACTACCTTTTATATCTCTATGAGTACTTGGAGCTCAGGATTAAATATTATTCCTGTAAGTACAGATTTAGTCTCTAACCCTAACTCTATGACATTTGAAATCAAGCACCCAGGAGGTACAGGATGGCTAGATTTAGGAGCTACAAACCCTCAAGATGCCAGTGACGATTTAACAGTTGATGGGGCATCCGCTAGACTAGGAAGTTTAACAACTGTTGATACAAGTTACACACCTTACAATATTTCCGTCGGGAACACAGCTACCTCAAATTTTATCCCGAATGGGGGAAAAATAGTAATAAAAATCACAATGGCTAGCAGTAGCTTTAAACCCCTTAAAGAAATAAGAATTTCAGACTTTGAATAATGGCTAATAAAAAGACAAATCTAACACAAACAGTCATCGCCTTTAAGAAACTTTCAGGCGTTGTTAATACGTCTATGACTAAAACTGATTTGTCTGAAACAATTGGTACTTCTATTCAAATTGGCTCTAATAAAATTTTCGCCCAACCCCTCCCTACTAGTAGTCAGATTCCTACTACTATGTATGATACTGATGCTCCTAGAATAGTTCAATTAATTCAATTTGATTTAGTTCCCGTAGCTGGTACTAATTATAGTGCCCAATCCGCAGATTCTGAAGCTGAAAGTACTACTATAACAACCCACTCCTTTGCTTTAAAATTAAAAGATGATTATGAAACTGAAGGAGTTGCAAATTTAAAAGCAGGTACTCCTCCTTTTACTGATGGGAATTTTGCTAGTGGAAGTGATATTCAACTAGTTCCTCCTTCATTTGACATACAGTATGGTATATCCCTTTTAGACCAAGATGGGAATGCTATCACTACAGGTGATGACATGGACTGGTATTTTGACTACCCTTCTGGAATGCTCTTTAGGCAAGATGGGGATAATACTACTATTCCTGTATCTGGCAGTTGCTACATGTATATAGGAACCTATATGGATGAAAGAATTCAATCTGCAAGCTTGCAAACCCTTGCAGACGTTACTGCAAACGGTGATACTACTGTACAAAATATTAGTGTTGGTCCTATACTTAAAATTGATTATGGAGGAGACCAGTTTAGTGAACTTGATGGTGTAAAGGGAATTGAAGCTAGAGCCGCGGGTGGAAATAATAATATCTATATTGGAGACGAAACCTATGCGGATTATATAGTAGCTAATAATGTTATTAGTGCTAGTAAAGGTTTATATGTAACTGAATCCTTTACTTTAGATGGACCTTTCACAGCATCTAGTATTAAAGTTAATGAGGATCTTACTGTAGGAAATTCGGCTATAATTTTATCTAAAAATGCTAACCAAACTTTTTTTAACGTCCCAGTTGAATTTCAACAGACTGTAACAGCTTCAACAATTTCTGCCTCTACTGCACTTTCCTCTTCAGCGGTACACACTACAGATTTAAAAGTTACTTCTGATACTTTTATTTCTGCAGCTTTAGATACTGCTAACTTAGCAAATTCTCCATATGGTGGTGTATTAGTATTTAACACAGGAAGTGGAAAAATATTTTACACTTCATCTATAGGAGGTAGTGGAGGAGGTTTTCCATTTACTGGAAATGCTGTTATATCAGGTTCTTTAGTAGTCAGTCAATCAGCAGTCTCCTCTTTTTTTACAGGAACCGTAACTGCTTCTACTTGGTATGGTACCTCTACAGTTATAGCAGGAGAAAGAGATGCCTCAAATACTTTCCCCCACAATGTAATTACTAGGGGGAATGTTACAGGATATGAAAGTGGAAGTATCTCTAGAAAAACTTATGAATTAGGTTCAAATGATGCAGGGGGTTATCTTACCTTATACACAAGTAACAGTGCTAATATAACATTAGAAAATGGTAGTGGTTCTTTTCTTTATATAAGTGCTAGTGATAAAGCCGTTTTAGGAGCTGCTACTATTGAAGGTGATATAAATAAAGTTGATTCTATATTTCTCCAAAATAGTATAATCCACTATGGGGATACTGATACCCGAATTAATTTTGACACCGATGTCATTACTTTCAAAGCTGGTAATAATGATATTTTATTACTTTCTGCAAGTTATGCCCAATTTAATTATCCTGTAACAGCTTCAAGTAATATAAGTACTAGCTTAGATATATATGCTCGACAATTTCTTGTAGATAATAACGTATTTGCTGATTATAACAGTGGAAAAATCCTCTTAGGAGACGCAGGTGCCACTATTCCAGTACAACTTTTAGGAGAAAGCATTGAAATTGGTCCCCCCTTAACTGCTTCAATAGTTAGTGCTAGTACCAAATTAATAACAAATGTTATAACCGCTTCAATAATTAGCGCAAGTGACTCAATAACAGGTAGTTTATACGGTACTTCTTCATGGGCTGTAAGTGCATCTTCAGCCCCTATTCCTACTTTAGCTGAAGTAACAGCTGAAGGAGCAACTACCTCTACTACTCTTGAGTTAAATATTATTAGTGCTAGTGGTGATATAGTTAGTGATGCAACTATTAGTGCTAGTATAGTACACACTGAACAAATATCTGGGGTTACTTCATTAGCTGTAGAACAACTTTCTGTACTTGGTACTGGTGTTACTAATTATGTTACTTCTAACACCTATTATGTAGGTAGTGGAATTACCCACTCCGCAGATTTGGATACTGCAATTGATTTTGATACAGATGAAATTACATTAACAGCAGGCGGTAATTCTAATTTAATAATAAGTACTAATGCTGTAAACATTGAAAACCAACCTCTTACAGCTTCTATAATTAGCGCAAGTAGTGGGATAACAGGTAGTTTATACGGTACTTCATCCCATGCTATTACAGCTTCAACAACTAATTTATTACAATCATTAACTGCAAACCAAAATGTTGGAGCTATTAGTAGTGGAGATACTTTTGCTGCTGGTTCTTCTATAGAACAATTATTAAGAACAATGCTTATTACATTTATTCAATCTAGCATAGGTACTCCTAGTTTTAAAAATAATGGGAGTACTATAAGTACTGGAACTCGTGAGGTTAGCTCTAGTTTTGATGTAGACCAAGTCACATTTACAGCTGTTGCAAACGATCCTGATGGCAATTATCCTATTAATCTCACAGTAACTGCTTCAGGAGCTGATACGGGTAATTTTACAAACGATTTAACAGGAGAAACTTTAGGTACTTCTAATACATTTAATTTAGATAGTGATCCTTATACTCTTGATGTAACTTCAATTTCTACTGGTTATAGTAAAAATATTACACTTAGAATTAGGGCTGAAGATCCTGACAATAGTGCTGCTTTAACTACAACTCGAAATTATACCTATGTTTACCCCTATTATTGGGGAGAATCAGCTACTGATTTATCTACAGCAACAGGTACTAATGTAGAAGATGAAAGTGGTATTAATAAAGTAATTGAAGGAAGAGGTAATAAAACTCACTCAATTGCAGCATCTGCTGAATATATTTATTTCGCGTACCCAACGTTATATGGAGATTTAGTAGAGATTTTAGATGGAACTAATGTTGATGTTCTTCCTGGTAACTTTACTAAATATGTTTTATCTCTTGATGGAGGAAATAATTGGACTTCAGTCAGCTATAATTTGTACAGATCAAACACAGTTACAACAGTTACAGGAAATTATAAATTTAACTTTACATAATGGCTACACAGGTTCAAGCAGGATGGGCAATAGGTAATATTGAAAATGTAGACACTAGGTTAGGACCTTGGGACACTACTGATGAATTTACAGGTTCTGTAGATATCACTCGCCGCTACTTAGGTATGACTATTATAGTTACAGGTAGTGGAGATACTGAGGAATATTGGTTTAGAGATGGTATAACAGATAGCGATTTAGTATTTAAACAACCCTTCGAAGAGAATTATATAACTGCTTATACTTACTCATTTAGTGCCTCAGCCCCTTCTTCTTTTAATTTTGCTTCACGCCCAGTAGGGACGGATCAAACTATTACATTAGGAAATGCTTTTGATAATTTTCTTATAAAAGGAACAGGAATTGAACTTAAAAATGGAGCAGCAAATGTTCCTTTAACAGGTTCTATAATCAGCTTAAGCCTCCACCTTTCAGCCTCAACACTAGTTACAGATACACTTAAAGTAGCTGGAGTAGAAGCTATAACTGTAAACCCTGGGGGAACTGTAGCCTATGTAGGGGGAAGTGGGATTATTACTCAATTAATAGGTAGCGAGATTTATATAAATGCTCCTCTTTCTATGTCTGCTAATGCCCCCATAACTGCAAGTGGGGGAATAACAGGTAGTATAATAGGAACTTTAACAGGTACTGCTTCCCACGCTACTTTTGCTGACGATGCTCTAAGTTCCTCATATGCTCTAACTGCTTCATACGTTGAAGGAGGGGGTGGAGAAGGCTTCCCATTTGTAGGTGATGCTGTGATAACAGGCTCACTTTTAATAAGTGGGGGAGATGCTAATGGTTCATTAACGGCTACTTCTATTACTGCTAGTATTATAAGTGCAAGTGGTAATATTAATGCTTTAAATGCTGTTATTAGTAAAAGTATTAGTGCTGAAGGTTCTATTACTACAAATGATTTTATTTATTTAGATAATGGTAAGTCTATTGTATGGGATGACGGAGCATCTAACGAAGGTACCCTTAGAGGAGTAGCCAATAGATTTATTTTCCTCTCAGGTTCTACCCAAATGGCTACTATAAGTTCCTCAGGCATTTTTTCCCAAGGAAGTTTATTTGCTACTTTATCTGCAGGTACTGATGATAGTGTTGTAATATATACTTCAACAGGTGAACTTAAAACAGATGAAATTGATTCTAGAGTTTGGGGAAGTACTCTCGTAGATGGTAATGGAACAGCTAATAACTTAGCTTATTGGACAGGTAGTAGTACTTTAGGAAATTCAAATTTTTTCTTTATTAGTACTCTAAGTGCTTCTTTAACAGTCAAAGGAAAAGTAGGACAAGGAGAAATAATATTAAATGGAATTTCAGGTTCAATTTCAGCCTCAGGAGGAATAAGTGCAAGTGGAGATTTATATATTAATGATGTTTATGCGAGTGATTACACTGGTAATTCCTACTCGGTAGATGGTATAGCATTTGCTTCTTTTAATGTTGATGAAATTATATTAGGTAATAACACATATAATCTTTCATTTAAAGGTGCAGGGTATAAATTCATTGCCCCTATAACAGCTTCTATTATTAGTGCAAGTAGTGGAATAACAGGTAGTTTATATGGTACATCCTCGTGGGCAACAGATGCTATAAGTTCTTCTTATGCTCTAACAGCTTCATATGCTGCTAATGCTTCTACTCCTACTCTCCAACAAGTAACCGATGAAGGTGCTTCAACTACTACATCCATAACAGCTTCGATAATTAGCGCAAGTGGGGGTATAACAGGAAGTTTATACGGTACTTCTTCGTGGGCAGTTAGTTCTTCTTATGCTACAACTGCTGCTTATGCTGCTAACGCTTCTACCCCAACACTCCAACAAGTAACCGATGAAGGTGCTTCAACTACTACATCCATAACAGCTTCGATAATTAGTGCAAGTAACGGTTTTATAGGAGATTTGACAGGTACTGCTTCATACGCTACTGACGCTAATCTTTCAAATATTGCTTTTTCATCATCTATATTTTTTCTGTATAATGCTGCTGCAGACGAGGAATTTTCTATTCCTTTGGCTGATAGTTCTGGTAATAACTATAATTACCAATATTTAGATAGTGATAATAACATAACTTATAACCCAAGTACTAACACACTAACAGTACCTAATGTAACAAGTAGTTTATATGGTACTTCCTCGTGGGCAACAGATGCTGTAGATGCTGTAAGTTCTTCATATGCTCTAACAGCTTCATATGCTAGTAACGCTTCTACTCCTACTCTCCAACAAGTAACCGATGAAGGTGCTTCAACCACTACATCTATAACAGCATCTGTTATAAGTGCTAGTGGAGGATTTACAGGAAATTTAACAGGTACTGCTTCATACGCTACCACAGCGGTTGTTGCTACTTTTGGAGTTTCTGCCTCAAAAATAACCATTATAGATGCTTCATCCGGAGAACGTCCTCTTATTTTAGGGGAGAATGACATCGATACGTATCAAACTCTTGGTATTGATAGTGCTAATGACATAACTTACAACCCAAGTACTAACATACTAACAGTCCCTAATGTAAGTGCCTCAACAGTTACTGCAAGTAATGGGTTTTTAGGAGATTTAGTAGGTACATCCTCGTGGGCAACAGATGCTATAAGTTCTTCTTATGCTCTAACAGCTTCATTTGCTACAAATATTGATGATTCTGGTTTAGTTAGAAATGGGGGAAGTGGTGCCGCAAATCGTATAGCATATTGGACTGATACTGAAAACATTGGAGGAAGTGCTACTTTCCGTTTTAACGGTACCTATTTTGATATAAATTCTTACAATTTTGTAGTAACCGCTAGTACAGGAGACGTAGATTGTGGTGATATAAAAGCTGGTGACATAAATGCAAGTATAATCTCAGCTAGTGCTACCAATTATGCAAACAATGTAATTATAGGTAAAACTGGCGTTACTATGAGTTCTGCTGCTTTACCTGCTATTGCTTCTAATAATTACATAGTATGGGCTGGAGGTAAAACAGGACAAATTGGATATCGTGTAGGTACTTCTAGAAGAGAAACCAAGTATGATATTAATCCTGTTTCTCAAGAATTAGTAGATGGGATTAATCAATTACAACCTGTAACTTATATTTATAAGGCAGACGAAGAAAAACGAACTGTAGGTGGATTCATAGCAGAAGAAGTAGCTGAAGTTAACCCATTATTTGCTAAATGGGGTCCTAATTATAAAATTAATGACAGTGGTAGCTTAGATATTGATAATATATTAGACGATACTCTTATACCTTCTGATATAGATGATAGAACTATCTTAGCTGCAGCAGTTGCTAAAATTCAGCAATTAGAAAAAGAAATCCAAGAACTAAAAGCTAAAATTACATGAGTCAAATCGATGGAAATATAGTAATTGTACCTACAATAATATCTGGAGTTACAGGCTCACTTGCTTTTATGCCTGCAGGTTTAACTACTTCTTCTTATGAAGTAACAGGCTCTGATTTAGAAACTTTTATTAGAGAAACAGCATCATTTACTATAGATGCTATTGACAATCAACTTACATTTAAAATCCCTGCTACAGCTTCAGGACAATCCCAAGATATAACAGCTTTATTTGTAACCTCTTCAGGTATTAATCCTAGAGTAGGTATAGGTACTACTGAACCTAAATCTACTCTTGAATTCTTAGAAACCAGTGATACCACTAGAGGCTCTGAATTAGTACTTGCGGGCTCTAGAACAACAAAAGGAGCAATAATAGGTGATTCTGCGGGTATTCTTAACTTTGCTATTCCTACAGGTAGTGCTAATATTTTAGACTCTGGCTCAGTAGGTAAAATTAAAGGTATAGTAACTAATGAAACTGCAACAGGTGTTGAAGGTAAATTAACACTAGAATTATTTAAAAACGTCAACCAAAGTGAAGATGTTATAGAATTTGGTTATAATTTAGGACACGTTTCTGGATTATTTAATGCTGTTTTTACTAGTTCAATTGAACTTAAAGACTTTACATCTGTAGGTTATTCTCGTTTATCGATGTATGACTTTAGTGATAGCCTTACATTTGAAGTTTTAAATGGTAATATAACAGCTTCAGGTAATATAAGTGCAAGTGGAGATATAATAGCAGGAAACATTACAAGTAATGGATATGGAGTTGTATCTCAATCTGGAAACTTTGTAAATAATGAATTTATAGTAGCAGTAGGAACAAACGCTGTTACTTCATCAGATGCTTTAGCAGTTGATAGTGATGGTAATCTAGGCATTGGTACTCCAAATCCTGAAGTTAGACTTCATATGTTAGGTGAAGCTCCTCAAACTACTCAAATTTTGATGGAGCAATTTAATAATACTGCAGATGCTCCTGACATTAGAACTAGAAGATATAGAGGCACCTCAGCATCAAGAGCAGATGTACAAATTGGTGATTATTTATTTAGATTAAATGTCCACGGGCAAGACGATGGTACCTCTGAATTATATGGGTCTATGCGTTTTGACGTTGATGGAACTAACCAAGATGCTTTAGAGTGGGGCCTTCAAACTCGTGATACAACTGGAACAGTTGCTGATAGAATAACAGTTGATTCATCAGGAGGAGTTAATATATTAGGAGGTTTAGAAGTAGGACCTACTTTACAATTCCAAACCCAATCAACCCCACCAACAGCAGTAGCTGGTACCTTATACATAGATTCTAATTACGATTTATATATTGCTCAATAATAAATGGCTACTAGAATCCCATATAAGTGGAACACCGCTAACTTTGCTTGGAATAACAACCCTTATACGTGGGATGACGTTGCTTTAGTACAAGAAGTAGTACAAGCAGGAAGTAACTATCAAGAAGTATTTAAAGACGAAAAGAAAAAGAAAAAGTTTATAAAACTTATATGTAAAGTAGAAGGTGTAGAATACAAAGAAACCAAAGAGATAAAGAAAAGGCAAATACGTATAACGGACGTAGTACTTGTTGCCAAAGAAGTGCTTGGTGTTGACATTAAAGTAGAAATATAATGTATAAATTATTCACAGATAAAACAGAACTCTTTGAGTGCAATATAAAATTAGAAGGTGCTTCTTTAAAAAACAGCCAAGCACGTTTACTTATTGAATCCGAAGACTTAGCCCTAGTTTTCAAAGGTAAAATTACATCAGACGGTAAATGCCAAATCCCAGTTAAAAAATTAAAAGGATTATTACCTGAAAACACTAAAGGTAATATCCAGTTAGAGGTTATAGCAGAAGATACTTATTTTACCCCTTGGGAATCTAAATTTACAGTAGATACTTCAAGAAAAATTACAGTTGAAGTAAAATCCCAACAAGTAGAAGAACTTATCACAGAATCAAAACCAAAAGTTTCTGTAAGTAATGTTAAGGAAAACGTGTCTATTCACGAAAGAGAACATATCGTCAAGCTACTACGTTTGTTAGTAAAAGAAGATATCAATCTTAAAAACCTCTCAATAAAGAAAGATAAACTTAACAACTTAGTAGGAACGTATCTTCAAGAAAATAACGTGAATTCTCAACAAAAGAAAAACATTATTGAAGGTTTGCTCTACGGGTTGTCTAAAATAGACTAATATGGCGGGTGCCCTTGATTTTACAAATCAAAATATAGAAGATACTTATCAAAGACTAGTTCAAGTCTCTGGAAGTTCTTATTATGATGGGACAGGTTCTTTATTAGATTTAAGTGGAGGAGCTCAAGATTTACAATCCGTAGTAGAACAAGGAGCTACCGCAAATATTACTATTACTTCAAGTGCTGAAACAGCTATCAGTGCAAGTGGAACTGGTAGTTTTGGACACATTAAAGCTACTAACATTGAAGGGAATTCTCCTCTTAATATTAGAGGAGTTAGTAATTTAACATTTTCTACTGCATCTGTACAATTTGGGACTAATGCTAATTTATTTGGCAATCCCATATTCCATGGAGATGTAAACGTTTACAGTGGTTCGGCTTTTTTAGATGAGTATGATCATGAAATCTTTAGATCAAATGCTACGGATCAAGGAGTAGGTAATATGCAATTTGGGGGTTTAGGGTTAGAAACCCTAGTAAGGGGTGATGGTATTACAATTAATGCTGGTACTTCAGGCATACCCTCTCCCGATAATATCTTTTTAGTAAAAATAGAAGATGATACTAAATTTACAATTAACAATCAAGGAGTTACAATATTAGGAGAACAAACATCAACCCCAACAGCGGTAGAAGGAGGAATTTATTACTCTTCTAGCGCTTTTTTCGTGGGGGTTGAATAAAATATATATTTATAGCAAATAATTAAAATAGATTTAAAATGGCCGAATGGAAAAAAGTCGTTGTCTCAGGCAGCGCAGTATCACAATTAAATAACGATGCTAATTATATAGCAGACGGAGACTCAGGAGTATCTATTTCAGGCTCTTTCAGCGGTTCCTTCTTTGGAGACGGCTCCGGATTATCTGGGGTAGCAGCAAGCTTTCCTGTAACTTATGTAGCTCCTGCAGATGCTGTAAAAGTATTTGTAAATGATGGAGCAAGTAAATTTACTTCTGCTTCGGCATTTGCAGATTATACCTTTGCAAAAATAAGTGGAGACGCAACAGTAGCAGCTGGTGGTGCTTTAACAATTGCCGGTGAGGCTGTTGAAATATCTATGATTGCACGCTCAGCAACAGGTTCTATCCTTAATACTATTGCTGGTGATGTTAACGTAAGTACAGGTGGTGTTTCAACAATCCAAGCAAGTGCTGTTGAAGGTACAATGCTTAACACTAACGTTGCTTATGGAACTACAATTGAAGTTTCTTCAAATACCTTATCAACACTTAAAGTACCAAATGCCTTAACAGCAGGAACAGGTTTATCCGCTGGAGGAACGTTTGATGGTGCTGCTGCTAGAACATTTGCAGTATCTTATGGTTCTTCAACAGGTTCTGCTGTTCAAGGTAACACTAATATTACTATTAATGGTACTACTAACGAAATTGATATCACTGGCACAGCTGCTCAAGCATTAGGTGGGGCTCCTTCATACACTGTTGGTTTAGCAGATTCAATTACTGGAAACAGAACATTTACAGGTGATGTTACATTTGCAAGTGATATTGTAGTTCAAGGTACAGCTTCTTTCCAAAACACAACTAACTTAGAAGTAACAGATAAATTTATCTTATTAAATTCTGGTTCTGTTACTGATAATTCCCCTGGTGGTATTGTTATTCAACAAGATACTCAAGATGTAGGTGTATTGTTTGGGTATGACGCAGCCGCTGCAAGTAACGACGGAAGATGGGGTGTTACTAGTAGTTTTGATGCTTCAACTTCTACATTTACAGCAGATGCTTATGTTGCTATGGTAATTGACGAGGATGCTTCTCAAACTGACATTGCATTATATCAACAAAGAGGCAATATTAAAATCGATACCTCAGACGATATTTGGATTTACACTTAATAAAAAATAAATAGGTTATGGGATTACTAGATAAAGTAAAACAACAACAAAAAGTTTCAAATAATTTGGATTCTTCTGAAATTGAATTTATATTATCGTTAATAAAAAACTCTACTTTTAAAGGGGAAAATTTAGATATCCTCTATAAAATAGCAGTTAAGTTACAAAACCAATACACAGAAATATCCAAATGACATACGATGTAAATGAATTAAGTGTTTTAAGAGAATCACTAAATTATATAACAATAAAAGGAAGTGATGCTCAACAAGTAGCAGCTCTCCAAATAAAGTTAGAACAAAACATCTCAGACATAAACACTTCAAACACAAAAACAAATACAAAGAGGACTACTGCTAAGTAATCCTTTTTGTGTATTTATAACAAATTGTTGGCTCGTAAGAGAAGTGGGCACCGCACATTTGGTGTAACCAACCGCAATATTATATAAAATGCCAAATTGGAAAAAAGTAATAACCTCAGGCTCTAATGCCGAATTAAGTTCTTTATTTGTAGCAGGTGCTATAACAGCTTCAGGAGCTATAAGCGCAAGTGGAGATCTTACAGCTAACAATATAAACGCTGTTACGTCATTAACAGCCTCAGGACTAATATACCCAACAACAGATGGAGATGATGGTAATATATTAATGACAGATGGGGCAGGTGGTCTAACACTACAACCAAACACATCTTTTTTTAATGTTAAAAACGTTGATAGTAGTACTTTACTTAAAGGAACCCCTGTACATGCAACTGGAACAACAGGAAACACCTCAGAAGTAATAGCTGCTTCTGCTTCTAGTGCACCAACCATGCCAGCAACTTATGTATTAGCCGAAGATA
>Ga0070749_10000966_pt1 | contig 19453 bp, 27 predicted proteins | sample VirMetDEL_Nov_18_FD_75180 | JGI IMG/M metagenome (GOLD analysis project Ga0070749, IMG submission 75180) | Aqueous microbial communities from the Delaware River and Bay under freshwater to marine salinity gradient to study organic matter... | ecosystem: Environmental > Aquatic > Marine >...
GTCATACCAGAAATTGCACTTGATGTTGCCGCCCCCGTCCCATCCGCCACGCCGTTAATGTAAATACTCTGGTTTGCAGAATCTACTCGATTCCCTAGCACCATTACCGGGACATTCGCCCCGATTGTTGCGGAGACATTGGTCGAACTGTTAGATACCCTAATAAGCGAACTAGTCAAATTTCTAGCCCGCACTTGGCATCGCGTTGAAGTTGCTCCGTTCGCCATGGATACATCAGCATTCGAACTTGTACCGTGCGTTAAAGCAACGGCAGCTAAATGCACATTATTTTGCTGGGCATTAACAGGCGTTTTCGTTGTGTTCAACCCCATCGTCGCGCCATCACCAGTAAATCCCCTATCCGCACCAAACGTAGGGCTGTTCACCTCAGTGAGAGTGTTGGCACTAGGATTAACCCAGTTAATCCTGGCAGCCTGACTATCAGCGGCAGCTAGCAGATACAACAAGTCCAATGTCTGCCATATACCAGCACCTTTCAAATTACGAACAGCCGTGTCAATGAGCGTTTGACGATGGCTAGTCGGTGCAGTGGTGAAGCTGTTGGCAATCGCCTTGCTTTCCGCAAGGAGACGACCATTACGACGCAAGCCTGTGACCTGTCTCATTCAACCTCAACAGACAAAGGTGACACCTTCTCCACACGGGGAAACGCACGCAATGTAGACGCAAGCAATGCATGGGCCGGATCATCCAATACCGTTTCCGGCAATACCCAACCTTCCACTACCTGCACCGGGTCAAGCCGGTGTCCGGGTGATGTTTCGCCCCGTATCGCATTAGCCTGTGCCTCAGTAAGCAAAATCATAGCGCACCCACAGTTGTTAGATAATTAGCAACTATCGTGTAATAGGCTGCAATCTGATTGGCGGTCATCTTTGTCCCAACACTCACCGCAGCGATTTGACGCACAGGTTAATCCATCTCAGTGACGTACAGTGTCCCACTCACAGAGCTGCGAATAGCAGACACCTTGTCTGAACTGGGAACTGTCCTGAAGTATTCCGGTTGGTAGGCCACCAACGGCATGTCAGATGTCGTTGCTGTAGGCGAAGAACCCACAGCAATGAAACAATCGGTGGTGGCCATGACACGCACTACAGACGCAGTGACGGCATTGCTAATTGTTCCAGCCGTACCTGTGTAGGCTACGTTTTGAGTGTTGCTGGGACGGATGGCCTGTACGCCACCCACTAAAGAAGGTTTGCTAGATGCGGGCATTGCTTAAGTCCTGTGTGCAAATACAGTGTAGGTTTGTGAAGCAGTGGGGGTGATGCCTGCCCCGGTGTTGTTGCTGAAGGTGATGGCCACGGTGTTGTCAGCGCTGCATCGCCAGCCAACAATGCCTAAACCAGCCTGTGCCGTGGGCTTGCTCACGCCGATGACGGTGTCTGTGGCAACCACTAGCCCGGTGCAAGTGAACGTCTGTTCCGCCGTGGTGTTGGCAGCCACCAATGCAGGACTAATGGTGATGGAATACTTCTTGATGGGAAGTTTCCAACTGCCACTACCACTGCCATTGGCTTGATAGACATAATCCACAGACGCCGTGGCACAGCCCTTGGGCTCGTGCAGGTTGGGATCAGTGAGAGAGGAGTGCGCTACGTTGGCCATACAGAGTCTCTAAAAATAAAGGGAGCAAACTTTGTGGGCTTGCTCCCTTTGGAGTTGCCCCGTTGCAGGGCGGGTACACCTTTCCTCGTGAGTCCGATGTACCGAGTGTTTTTATTCTTGTTGTTTAGACGGTGGCACTGAACGGAGTAGCTTCTGTGCCTGTCGCAGCAATCATGCCTTTTACATGCCACTTGTTAGTGGCATAGTCTTCCAACTCCAACCACTCCCCTTTCACCGTAGAACCTGTAGTGGTGCGGTTGAGGGTGATGGTGTCGGCACCAGCCGTGGCGTCCGCTGTGTATCCCTTGACAGGGAATCCTGCGTCGTCACTCACCGCCATAATGAGGCCGGTCATGGTGTCGTTGGCATTGGCCACTTTGACAATGTGGCTGTTGGACGTGGCTACAACACTCACCAAGAAACGGAAGCGTGCGCCACTACCCGAAGCGGCAGGTAGTGTCACCACCGATCCCGCTGCCGTATCCAACAACACCAATTGGTCATGGTTGTCTGCGGCTGTAAGCGTTTTGGTGGAGCCCGCCGCCACGGTTGGGTTGGCAAGAGACACCATACCCACACGCAACTCTTGGTTGCCCATGTCCAACGCTTGTGAATTTGCTTTCTTATTGGCCATTGGATGTTCCTAAGAACACGAGAAAGCAGGATTGCTCCTGCCTCCTCATGTGGGTTGTTACACCGCTTTGCCCATGTAGGTCACGACCAAGGTGGCTTGTCCAGCCGTCCAGTCGGTTTGAGCAGACGCCACATCAATGGTGTCAGCAGAGGCGTAGGTTTTGAGTTCCGCCGCTCCCGTGTCCGTCGCACCGAAGGCGTACACACCGTCCGGATTGATGGAAGCACCCGCCGTGGCCATGGTGGTGGTGTCCGCCGCCGTAGCGGTGATGAAGCCGTCAGCGTCGCTGCCGTCACCCACCGTGATAGTGTTGGTGCCAGTGGACGTGAAGCCTACCCGCACTTCAAGACGCACATCCAACACCCGACTCCCCGCAGGAACGTCCGCATAAATCGAACGCGCTGCATTCAAGTCGGTCCAGTCGAAGTAGGTTTTTGTAACACGCGGTCCGCCTACGGTTTTGACTACACCTCCCGCCGTGGGCGGGTTGTGTGTGCCGAAGCCTACAACCAGCCCATCCGAGTTGCTCCAAGTGGCTTTACGCCGACTAATGGTTGCCATTAGCTATGCTCCCTGTTAGATGGTGGTGTTGGAAAGAACCACAACCAGACTTTCCGGGCGGTAGAGCTTCAGGCCATAGCGACCATTCATCACATACTCGTCACGGCGCAAGTCTTTGTTGCGCTCAAACTCAACATTTATCATTTGACGCCACGCACCTTTGAAGGGTGTCTCGTCCGCACCGATGGAGAGGAACACGTTCTGAACCGCGCCGGAGGGCGAAGTGACAGAGCCGCGAGCGTCCCCGTTGATGGCTTCCGTTCCACTGATGGTGGATAGGTAGTTGGACACGTAAACATCAAAACCAAAAATGTTCTTCGAGAAACGCAAACCCGTGGTGGAATTGACAAAGCCTTCCTGCACAATGCCTTCAAACTTCGGGTTGTTGCTGACATTCACCAAATTGGTGAGGGTGTTCAGCACATACTCCTGCGACGGGTCAATGATGGCTACGCGCTTTTGCGTCACCCCCGCCTTGTCCATGGCAAACTTGGCTTTCGCAAAGTCTTCGATGGAGAGCACGGTGTTGCTATTGCCTGTGGCCACGAAACGATGGGACGCACCGTTGATGGAATTGGCATCAGACGCCGTCTGACTACCCGCCAGCGTGAAGATGTTTGTTTCCAAGTTTTCCTCAATGGCTCGCTTCATCTTCGGGATGAAAGAGGCAATGAGCTGATCGCTGTAATAGGAGTCCTGCTTCGCCTTGTCCGTGATGAACGTCGCGGATTCGACATACTTGTCGATGGTGAAGGTGAACTCACCCGTATCCATCGAATCGTATGTGACAGCATCGTTCTCCGATACATTGCGCATCGGGATTTCACCGATAGACGGAATGGTGAACGTAGTGCCATCAGGGAAGTTGGTCATCCAATTTACATACTGCTGCCCTTGCAGCGTGTCTTTCAAAATGTCCTTGAGCTGATCGGACCACAGCGTGGTGCGAGTCAGGTTGGTGGACGTGGTTGTGCTATTGAAGCCCGACATTCAAAATGCCTTCTAGTTGTTGGCTCGGCTTAGGAACGCTCGTTGAAAAACTTCGCTCTATCGGCCACTGCCGCCTTGTTCATTTGGCTCTGGATCGCAGACGAGTAGTAGGCAGAGGGTTTGCTACGACGAAGCTCGTCATAATATTCCTTGCAGCCGGGATCGGCTGCACGTCCGGAGACACTCTGCACATCTAACGCCGCTGTATTGACACGTGTAGTGCTGTCAACTTGCCCACCCCCGCCTTGCTTGGGGGTGAACAGCGCAACAAACTTTTCCGGTGCCACAGAAGCAAGGTCAATGAGAGCCTTCTTCATTTGTGGCGTTGAAGCCTCTTTCACAAAGACATCAGCCGCTTTGTCTCCAAAGAGCTGCTTCATTGCTGCGTCCGCTTTGAGCAAATTGCCCTCGCGGGTGCGTTGAGTTTCAAGTCCGGTAAGTGTGTCGCTTACGATCTTGGCGACATCCTGCGCGGAGAGAGCGGCTGGGCCACTCTTTTTCTCGCTCTGGTCGGGAGCGCTCTGGCTGGGCTGTTCCTTCAACCGTTCCAAAACCTCATCAAGGGTTTTGCCTTTGCGCACTTCTTGGCGGAGAGTTTCATTTTCGCCTTTCAGCTTTTCCAAAAACTCGTCCGCGTTGATGTAGGCTTTGGCTAAGTCCTCAACGGTTTTGTACTTGCGGCCTTCGCCAACAAGTAGGGTCACTGTCTCGCTAAGAGTGTCGCTCTTAGGTGCAGCGGTGTTTGAATCGGGGGTTTGGTTCGCAGGGGTCTGGTCAGACTCAAAAATGTTTGGAGGGGTCATCCGAAGTACGCTTGGTCAGCATGTACTTCGAGAATGGGCTAACGCCCTGATTTGGTTGCGGGAGTGGGAATCGAACCCACATTTTCAGGTAATGAGGCTGACGAGCTACCGTTACTCCATCCCGCGCTCGTGTATTTCTTAAGACAATAAAAATTGGAAAAAGTTCAATTTTTTATGTTTCTTGTGGTAGGAGGCTCAGGAGAAAGTCCAGCTCTGTTACCCGCCCCCCATCAAACACCAGCTTGCCGTAGTGGTTGGGGAGGGCAAAGTCCTCGGGTTTTACCCGCTGAAGATGCTCTTTGCGTTCCCGCAACACCTCCGCCAAGGGACGCAGCACATACACCGCCGCCTCCCAGTCGCGCTTCCACTTCGCCTCGTCTACTCCCGGTGGCCGTTTGGCCATGAGGAGCTTGTTCATACAGGCGTGTTCCTAGGAACATTTGCCGCCTCGGGCGGGATGTAGTCGCCATCCTGCAACTCAGCGGGCATCGCCTGTTCCGTCTGGAGCTGCTCCGACGCAGTTTGGACAAGCCGTTGGGTTTCTGCCTGTTCCGCCACCATTGCGTTGTCCCGCACAATGCCAAACGACTTCCACCCCATCACCTCGTCCAGCGCCTTGGCCACACCCTTGCCACTAATGTGAGCTGCCACAGACGGGATTTTCTCCACGAGCTGGAGGGTTTGAGTGAGTTCTTGGGTGAACATGGCCTGCTCTGCGAAGTGCCGCGCCCCCACCGCATAGAAGGTGCCCTTGGCTGCAATGTCGTCCTTGGTGATGTCCTTGAACGTGGCAGTGCCAAAGTCGGCGTCTTCAATGGCCACCACCTCCTTGGCACCAAGGTTGCGCACAGCTTCTTCCAGCATGGAGTTGAGTAGGGGTTCAATGATGTTGCGCTCAAACCACGTCACCTTGGATTGAAAAATCCGGCCTGCACCGTTCTCCAAAACCTGCACCTCATACTTGGTTTTTTCTCCGGGGGTGCGGATACCCATGGCTTGCCGAGGTGCACCTGCCAGCTCTTCCATGAGGTTCATGTAGTAGCGAATTTCCATATCCGCCGTCAGCGCGTTGGCGTCGGGACGGTCAAAACGGACATCTCCGTCCGTTCCGACGTGTACTGAGGCACCGGGACCAAAGGTGAAGTCCTCAACGGTTTCGCCCTTGATAACCGTGACGGGGTGTGCCACCTGATCGAACACGTCCGCTTTCAGGTTTTCCAAGTGGTCGATGCGGTATTGCATACCTACAAGCTGATCCAGCGGACCCTGCGCCCACAGGTTGTCTGGGCGTAGACGCCACCCACAATGACGAATGGGGCGACTCCCATTCCAACTTTTGTTAGGCCCGTTGCGCAATAGCCAGCGCCGGTCTACCACAGTGATAAGCATGTTGCTGTGGAACGTGCCTGTGGTGGAGTCGTAGATGTCCCCGTAGAAGTCCAACAACTCAACCATCCCGCTTGTCAAATACTGGTTGGTTGAACCAAACCCATCCACTTCCAGCCCGTCGCTTTTAATAGCCTCAATTTGGTCAGAGGGAGCAGTGCGAAGCGCCCGCACTTTCTCTAACACAGCAGGGTCGTACTCCAGCATAGGCTTGTTTGTCACATCCTTTTCCAAGTCACCCAAGCTTTTGAGCCTGCGCACAATACACGGGCTGTCCTCAAAGGTGGATGCTGTGGGGTCAAACACAATGTCCAAAGGACTGATGCGGAACGCCCGAGGCCCCCGATACACCACCACCTCTTCCCCGGTGGCGGCGTCCAGCTTGGTTTGGCTGACATACTCGTGACCGGCGAACACATTGCCGTAGTCGATGTAGTCGAGTACAAGCTGGCTCACCGTGGTGGCAAAGTCGGAGGCACGCAGCTTGTTGGCCATGTACGCCTGTATGTGCTCCCGCTTCTCCCGAGTAGCGCCCGATTGGTCCCCTGCTTTCCAAACAAACCACTGTTCACGCGGAAACAGCGCAGCCATGTAGTTGGCGTGCAGGTTGTCCCTGATTTGGGTGAGCTTGGGCGTCACCGTGGAGTTTTTCCACGGGAGCTTGTCATTGGAGGTGGAACGTGTGTCGGTGGCAAACAAATACTCCCGCAGCTCTTTCTTCCCGTCTAGCCAAGAAGCACGGCTGCTGTTCCACGTCACCCACTTGTTAGCCACTGCACGGGCTACGTGATCGGCTTCATACACTGCGTTAAGAGTTTCAGGCATTGCTAAATCGTTCCAAGAGAGTGACAGGTTTTACACGTATGTTTGTAGTAGGTCTTCCCCTTCACTACGCACGCATTAACAAATTCCAGTAGGGGCTTCTGCATAAGACAAACCTTGCATCTACGCATAGGCCACACCCCCAAACCTGTTGGAATAAATAACCACGTTGTCGGCTTTCGTGTTGCGTCGTTTCATTGGTGCTTTGGCGATTTCCACTACAGCAGCCAGCCCGTCTTTCAAGTCGTCGTGCTCCGGGTGCTCCACCATTAGCTCTTCTTCAAGCGTTTGGCAGTTGCCCCCTTTGTAGTGCCAGATTTGCTGGTTGGCATAGCGGGGTTCGAGTGCTGCTTTGATGCGCTCCTCTTTGTTTCGTGTGGGCCTGTGTTCGTCAATGGACACAGGCATATTGGCAGAGCGCATGTGATCCTTGAGTTGTTGTACCACCAGCGCTTGAGCTGCTGTCACTTCCGCACGCAAGCGCCTAAACCCCCATTTGCGGTAGGCACGCACAATGCGCTCGTACATTTCGCTTATCTTGTTGGTGCGAAACCTATCTATGTCGAGGACGTAAATGTTGCCGTCTTCGTCCAGCCCCACTACCACGATGGCGGTGTAGTCGGAACGCTCTTTCACCGAGTATGCGAAATCTACCGCGCAGTAGGTGAAAAGCAGCTTCTCCCCGATGTACCAGTCGCCGCTGATGTTCTTAAGAACGTCCCGGTTGTAATATTGAAACCGTGAGGCATCTATGTAAGATGTCTCTGCGGAGTTGGGGTTGTTGTAATATTGGGCGTAAAACTGGGTGACATCCAAATACTTGGCCTTTTTTCTAGCCAACACCTTCTCGTCAAACCCAAAAACCTTTCCATCCGTGCGCCGCTGTACGGGCCACAAAAATTCCCCGTTGGTTTCAACCACCCGCTGAAACACCTCGTACACCGGGCGCTCTACGTCTTCCCCTGAGGCGTCGTCCGTGAAAATCTCGCGCATATCAATCATGTCGCGGTAGATGTCAGCAGGGTGGTAGCGTGTTCCCACCACCCACTCTTTGGCTCCTGTTGTTTCAATGGAACTTAGCTGCGAGTAGAACGAGCGGGTCTGATCCCGGCCAAGCTCTGTGTAGGCATTGGTGGGCACCACAATGTCATCCAACACCGCTATGTTGCAATGGAGTCCTGTGGTGTTGGCTGTGAGGCCCACTGCCTTAATGGAGGGGTCACGTACTCCTTCTGCTTTACGCTTCGGGTGGTCCACCGAAATCTCACTCGCTGCCCAACGCTCACGGAAGTTTTCGTTGGCGTTCACCATGTCCGGCCAATACAACCTGTAGCGGTCAGAGGTGAAGATGTCTTTTATCGCCTTGAGCTGCTTTTCTGCTAAGTCGGCTGTGGCGCTGACGTAGAGCACAGTGGTGTCTGGATTGTTGGTGAGCCACCACGCCACTCGCATGGCCACCATAAAACTCTTCTGGTGATCCCGAGGCAACAGCAACAACTGATTGTCCAGTGCGTCAGGCCGGGTCCACCACGCAGCTAGCTCTTCGTGCACAGCCCCCAGCACACGATGGGGAGCCACCACCTTGATGAAGGTGAGCAAATCTGCTTCAGCTAGTTTGCGTACATCATCCTTTGTTGCCACCCACAACCTTCAGCAAACCAAGACGCTTGGCGTCGTCATTCACTCTACTTTGGTCGGGGTCTTTGTCTTCCCGCTTCCGGGTAGTTTTCCGAGCATCTAGCCCTTGCTCTGCAAGCCACCTTGCGGCTGCTGTCCCCTTATCTGTCGCAGCCTGAGAGCGCAAATGGGCAATGGCCTGTGAGCGCAACTTCACCGCCACTTCCTTGCGCCAGCTTTCCAAGTGTTCCTTGAAACGCGGATTGGCTGCCAACGCTTCCCAGTGTTCCCAACTACCAATGAGCGTTTTGGCTGCTTCGTAGTCGGTGGGGTCGGCTATGTGGACATACACCTTCCGCCAATCGGAAAGCTTGAACAGCGGCGTGTAGCCGCTGGTAGGATCGGCTAGCTCCTCGAACAGCCCACTGGTGAGCTTGCGTCCAGTGACATCAAGAAGCTTGGCTTTGTTGGCTTCGTAGGGATACACTATTTAATTGAAGGGGTGGCCATGAAATAGGCATTCACCACAGCAGCCGCCATTTGAGTGAGCATGGCGTGTTGAGGAAAGAGCAGCGCAACAGCGCCAATGGCGGTGTTGGCAAGCCCTAGTTTGGTGTCACGTTTAGCTAGACGGTCTTTCAGGTAGTTCATTGGCACTCCGTTTCTGGAGATAGGCTTTCATGGTTTTTATTTCATACAAACGAATACATCCCCAAATGAGGGATGTGAGAGCGGCGAGTAGGGCCACCAACTCAGTGAAGTCGTGTAACAATGCCCCAAGCCATTCTAAAACAGCAAGGATGTCCACAGGCCACTTAAAGGGTTCAGGCCAACGCTCCATTACGCAGCCTCTAGCGCGGCTACCCTTTTGAGCAAGTCGTGGGAGCGTTTAATGTTGCGCTGCAACAGCGCATGAACAATGTTTGAAAAATCTGTTTCGTAAATTGCTTTGAGCCGTTCAATGACGGGGATTTCTTCGTGATAGGTCTCTCCACTCTCTCCTGTCACCATGCGTTCCGTCTCCCAGTAGTCCACCAGTTCCGGCGCAACCTCACGGAAGGCGGCTTCCACGTTCTGCGCCATCTTGCCGTGATTGGGATCGTCGTGGGTTTGGCCTCGGTATTTCCACGTCCCGAACTCCACCTTCAGGAAAGCAGATTCCAGCTTGTCGAGCATTTCTTCAGAGTAGGGATTCCAATCGTACTTGACGGTGGCATCGCACAAGTTCACGTCATTGGCCTGATAGTTCCCGTAGCCGCCGTCGCCGCGTAGTTGATGACGCGTTGTGCTGGAGTCTTGCCCATAGAAAAAGTAGTGTGTGGTGTCGTTGGGCGCTGCGGCGGAGTATTTCACGCCCACACCATACGGATTGGTCGCCGTCGTGCTGCGGCAGATCACCACCTCATTGTTGTCCACCGAATTTGATAGCTCGTGGTAACTTGCAGTGCTACCGTTGTAGGTGCCGTCGTCCGATAGTTTGCTGTGCCCAGTTGCCGTAATTTGGCCGCGTTCGATTGGGCTGCCGTTCGATTTTGCCGTGCGTATCTGCAAAATCCCATAGGTAGAGGTGTCAGCACCAAACGCGGTGATGGCGGATGTAGCGGAGTTCTGCTGCGACAGGCATGCCTTGCTGGCAGCGTTAGACTGTATCGCGCCTGTGGATTCGAACGAGTGTCCCGCTGTGATGACGCTAGTAGCTTGAATTGTTGTCTTGTTGGACAACGCCTCCGCCCCGGCAAGTGTAGCCAGCGTCCCCGTGGTGGGCAGCGTGACGCCTGTGGTGCCCGTGGTGGTGAGGGTGATGGCATGATTGCCACTTCGTGTCAATGTGGCGGCACTGTTGTTGGCTACTCCGGTGCCTCCCTTGTCCGCAGGGAGCGGAAGGTCCGTGAGGGCCATGGCACTGGAAGAAGTGAAGTAGGGCAGCTTGTTGGCTGCTGCCGACAGCGTGGTGCCCATGAGGTCCGGCACTGTGCGCCATGAGGCAGCGCTCCCGTCCGTGCCGAGGGCTTTACCACTATTGCCTGTTTGGGCAGGCACAACAAAAGAGTCTTCAGACAGGATGGAGCCGTCCTGAACATCCACCAACCTGACAGGTTCGGTGGAAGCCACTGGAGCAGGTAGGTTGACAACCCTGTTGCTGTTCATGTCCAAATTGGCGGACATGGTGTTGGGGGTGGTGCCGTCCCTAGACAGGGTGTTCTCTAGCGCCGTCTCAATGAGCGCATTGTTGGCGTTGATGGTGGCGGGGGCTGCGTATCCGCTTGTGATGTCGGTGAGGGTGAGCTTGGCCAAAGGGGTACATCCTTGCAGACAGAGATGTACCTCAACAGGGGTTGTTGTATTAAGACAACCAAATTGAGAAAAAGTTCAATTGTTCTTAAATGTAGAGCAAATGTTCTTAAGAACAAAAGCTCCCCCAAAAATTGTTAGCGACTTTTTAGGGTCAAAGTGCATTCACCAACAGCCCCCCTACCCCCCTTATAGGGGGCAACTGAGGAGGTAGTAGCAATAAAGAGTTCTTAAGAACTCTTTTATATATATATATACTATAATAGTTATTTATATATTATATATACTATATTAGAGAATGGTAATGTTTTATTATTGTAAATAAGAACTATTCTCTTTAACCACTTCCCCTTATTATAGTTGTTGTTATTATACAACAGCTTATTGAAATGCTTGGACACAACCCCATTTAGCAGCTAGCCCCGGCCCTAGCCTTCGGCTAGCGGGGAGGCCAGAGGGGGCTCCAGACCTCTTTTAAAATTGCTACGCAATTTCTGTGCCAGCTTTTTTGGCCCTGCTGCCAGTGGGGCTTTTCGCTGCACCTCCGGTGCAAAAGTTGTGCCAGCCTTTTCAGCCCCTTTGGGGCTGCGGCAATGCCGAAAAATATTTTTGGTCAGTGAGCGCTAACCTCGCAGCCTGCACCCTAAAGGGTGCAAGTTTCGTGCCAGCTCCCTTGGAGCTTGTGCGCGCTCGCGCCTGCCATAAACGACGTCAAGAATTGTGACACGGAGGGGATTCCTTCTTTTAGGAATCCCCGGAGTGGCGCAATTCTGTGAGGAGTACTACTTATAAAGACTTAGTTTTTAAACAAATCTAAAAAGCTCTGCACTCAAAAAGGGTCTGCATTCAAAAAACTCATTCCATTTCTCTGCGAGAAATGAGTTTTTTTGAGTGCAGACCCCAAAAGGGTCGGCGCAAGGCCAGCCGAAGGCTGCTGTTATCGGCTAGGAGTGTGACGACTGTTCCGACATAATCAGCCGTTCGCCATGCTGTAGCAGCGGGGCAGACAAGGCAAAGCCTTGCCCGTTGCAGGACAACATTACTGACTGTGCTGATGGAGCACGTGGCAGCTAGGTGTAGCCCGAAAGGGCTAATGGGTGAGTTGGCCACGTTCCTAGGAACCTGACCCCGAGGTAGCGCAGTACTGTCACTGGCTCGTACAGCAAACAGAGCGCGAGAGATGTGCTCGGTCTGGGAATGTGCAATGCCGTATAGCCCGTTAGCTTCGCCGCTCGAAAGACCGGCTAAGGGAGCTTCGCAAGGTGCATTAGGGCCGGACCGCCGAACGCGTGAAACAGCCGTGCCCCTTCCAGCCCGAGCGAAGCCAGCGAACGCTGCTGCAAGAGTGCTCATTGAGTGCTCTTGTTTCAGCGTTTTCATAGGAGTAGTCATGCAAATGCGTACAAAAAACATGCTCACCACAGGAGCATTCAAGCGGATTGACAAGCCCGTATTTCGAAAGACGGACCGGCCACGCTCGTGGGCGTGGAATCCGAAGGCACGCAAGCCTGGTCCTGTAACGATTGTTCAACCCGCCGCGCAAGCGGCATAACGTGAGGAGAAATGTATGAACCAGCATTTTCAGGGCGCAGTGAAAGCGGTAAAATCCTTGGGCAAAGCGGGCGCTTCCTTGTGGAGCAGCCTTGTAATGTTCGCCATGACGTTGCAGGATGGTGATCCTGTCCAGCCAGACGTGAACACGGATATGAAAGGCGCGTTCAAGAAGGCGGAACTCGTGGCCAGCATCGAGTCGAAAGTGGCGATGGCAGAAAACTCCACCTACCGCGCCGCCAAAAGCGTCATCACGAACGCGGTAGCTGCGGGCATCCTGCTCACGGATGACAAGGGTAAGCCGCGTGGCAAGACCGAGATCGAGGATGAACTGAAGGCGCTGAAGGAAGAGAAGACCGAGCTTGAAAAATTCAAGTCCTCGATTGCGACGGCCAGCAAAATCGCGGCCAAGCTCGACGCAAAGGACATTGTGCTCGCGGCGACGCTGGCGAATGACCTGTTCAAGCTGCTGCGCGAGAAGCTCCAACCTGAGCTTGCCAAGGCAGCCTAGGCCGATGCTCCTAAGAACACGAAGGGACTGGGATGCCAGCCCTTATGTCTGCTGGGGTCTGCGCCCAGCATAAATAAAACGCAGTGCGAAACCGCTGTGCTCTGGTGCGTAGCGCTGGGGCTCAGGAATGTTAGGTGCAACAAGCCTAAGCCGGATGCATACCCGGCACGTACAACGGGAGAGTAGCTCAGGTAGAGCACGCAAACGCACTTGTGTAGGTGCACCACCTGCGTAAGCCGTGGTGTATCCAATATATGCTGCGTTGTACGCGAGGTCGGGGGTGCAAATCCCTCCTCTCCCTACCTTATGGCCCTTTAATGGGTGACGGACGGGCAGCATGTGTTTCTGCTGCACGGTATTGATAAGGCCGTACGTCCAACGCCCATTAAGCAGGCCACCAGTCCGTCCTAAATTTGAATGTTCCTAGGAGCAGCTTGCATGGACACTATACAGGACTACTACAGCGAACGCTTCACCAATCTGCATAACCCGTTCCAAACGAAAGCCAAGCGTGTGTTGTGTGTATGCAGCGCTGGATTGCTGCGTTCACCCACTGTGGCATGGGTGTTGAGTAATCCCCCGTACAGCTACAACACTCGTTCCTGTGGTACGGAAGAGTATGCGCTGGTACGCATTGACCAAGCGTTGGTGGAGTGGGCAGACACGGTGTTGTTCGTCAATCGGGACAACTTCAGACGTGCCCGCTTTGTCAACTTAGAAAACAAACACGTTGCCATCATGTCAATACCTGACGTGTTCGAGTGGAAGCATCCGAGGCTCATCGAGATGCTCAACGAACAGCTTCCGAAACACTTTGATTTAAAACAAGAAGCCCCTTTAGCTCAAGGGTAGAGCAGCCGCATTGTAAGCGGCAGGTTGTAGGTTCGAGTCCATACAGGGGGCACCAACAAACAGGAGGTAGTATGGATGGTCCAATTGAGCGTTTGCCGTTTGTCTCGAAGCAGTTTGACCAGTGGGTTGGGTGTAAGGAAGTATGGCTAACGTGTGACCGGGATGGCTGGTGGAAGATACATGCAGCGGTTCCCCACATGCTTTCTTCTGGGGACTGGGTTTCAACCAATTACAACAATCTGCTTTTTCCGCAGGCTCAGAAATATCTGAGAAGTCCCGAAGGTCCAATTCACATTGTCTGTTCCTAAGAACATTTCATGGAGGATGTTATGCACCCAATGCAATTGCAACACAAGCAACAACGTGAAGAGCGCATTGCTTCGCAAGTGAAGAGCAAGGCGTGGCTCTTGCAAAAAATGGCTGTCAACAAGCTGCGGTTTGTACACCTGCGTAAGCTGGTGCATACGGACGACGGCTGGGAACAAGGCCACAAAGGAGGTGCCACTGTTGCCTACCACGTGCTATCTGGGGGCAAGCAAGCGCTGGTGTCTGTGGCATGGTGTCATCCCCATGAGTGTTACAACAAATTCATGGGGCGATTGGTGGCAACACGCAATTACATCAACCACGAGTACATCATGGTGCGCCTACCGGCCAACACCCACGCAAGCTCAATGCTGCGCACCATGTTCAGTGCCACGTTATAAACAAGGAGCTAGTGAATGGCGAGCAAACAAAGTAAGGGTCAGAAGTATGGGCGAGGGAAACGCAGTCCCTCCAACAAGGCGTATAACTCGGACATGCGGGCTGCAAAAAACAAACGGCTCCGCATTGCCCGCCACAAGAAAGCAGTTGAAAAGAAAGCTGCCGCCCCCATTGTGAAAGGTACAGCCCGCAAAGCGCGGCGTGCCTTTCTTCAAGTGCAATGGGAGCAGCGTGTTGGTGTAGGTGGTGAAGTACATGCCGCACTTACATCCGGCACTGCTGCTCCCGCCTTTGCGTAGTAGTACGGAGCAGTGCCCCTAGTACACAGGGATTGTGTGCATTCTACTTGGAGATTAGCATGGACAACATCGTTACCAGTATTGAAAAAGGCATCCTTCACATTGCTATTGACTTGAGCAAGGTGCAAGGTCGAACCAAGGGCAACAAGGGCGATGTCATCGCCACGAGTGCCGGGTTCCGCAACGTCCCGCAAGACCAGCAATACGCCTTCAACATGATGCTGTACAAGCGCGACAGCAAGAAGGCGGCGTAAGCAGGAAGAGGAGGGGCACTGCCCCTCCTTTGTTTGTTCCTAGGAACATTTAGCAAGGCACTGAAGTACAAGAATAAATTCGCCATAAGGGGTTGTCATGAGCAACGGAAAGACCCAACAAGAAACACACCGAGTCGCATTCTTTCATATTCGTCCTCGCAACAACGGTGTCCCCTCGGACAAGGGCGGCTACACCGTAGCCTACAAGCTGCGTCCCGATGGGAAATACTCCATCTCAATTTGCCAATGCAACACCAACCAGCGGTATGACGAAAAGCTGGGAGAGAAGGTGTCGGAACAGCGCATCGGCAGAGGACAATTTTTTGTGCAGTCGAAACAAGATTTTGTCCAAACCATCGACACCCTCAACAACAAGTTGTCCACTGGCAAACGCATCCGTATTAACGAGGATGCCGCAACTGTAGCAGCGTAAGGAAACCCATGATAGACAAGAGCTTGTTGTATCAGGCGGCGGTGGACAGTCTTGTTAGTGACAGAACATCCAATGACACGTGGGAAAAGGTGGCGCGTTTTGCACACGCACAAATGCAGAATGGCTCGCTTGTTGACTACGATGCGGTGGCTCAGAGCTTCAAAGAAATTGAGCTACAGATAAAGGGGGAATATGGTGTATCCACCATGCCCTCTGCTTGGCGCTCCGCCAAGAGCATTGCTATCAAAGCACTCGCCCACCGTATTAACGTGATGGATCAAGAAGGTAAGGTGTTAGGGAAGACACACGTCACCAGCTTGGTAAAGAAGTCTCGCACCGGGGGTTCTGTGGCTGACGAAGGCAACGCATTTAGGGTAGCGAACCGGCTGCTGCGTCGCCTGAAAGATGTGGTTGCACTCCATACCTTCGATTCAGCTGAACGGGCGGACTTGTCGAACTCCATCTATTTCATACTCAACGATCTGAAAGGAGCGCCCGTTGCTAAAACCACTTGAATGGGAACGCTACATCACTGCCACTGCTGCAAAAGGCAACTTGAAGGTGCAATGGGAACCTGATGTCAACCCACGAACAGACGGGAAAACCATCTACCTACCCACCTTCACAACGAACAGCACCCAAGAAGACTACGACATGCTGCGCCACATGGTGGCACATGAAGTGGAGCACAACATCTACTCCGACTTCAGCCAGATTCAGAAAAAGAATTTGGGTGCGGACAACAGTTTTCTTGGTGCGCTGTGGAACTTTCTGGAAGATGTGCGTATTGAAAATTTGGGGAGCAAGGAGTACGTAGGCGACAAGGAAGCGCACAACAGTGTGCATTTGCCGCGTGTTCAGAAGCTTTTGAACGCCCTCGAAAAAGCCCCTGATGAAGTTAAGGACCGTGTGCTACCTGCCGTGGATTTGTGCAACAAAGCGTACAGCGACAACTACTCCAGTGCAGTGTTGGCACAGAGCGACATTAATAAGAGCCTCACCAAGACTGGTCAGCAACGGGTGGTTGCCATCAACAAAGGTGACTACCTCGATGTTCTTAGGAACGCCGCTGCCATCACTGACCCAGAGAGAGGCACTGCTGCTACCTACCAACTATCGCGCCGCTTGTTCAAGGAAATCTTTGGGGGCGATCCTGATGAGGAGGAGAAGCGCTGCAAAGAACAAGCGCAACAGAATGGAAAAGGAGGCAAAGGTAAGGGGGGAAAAGAGAGCGAGGAAGGTCAGCCAAATAAACCCGGAGAAGACAAAGGCGACCAAGAAGATACGTCGCAAGATTTCAAAATTGTTTATTCCAAGTATGCCTTTGACGACCATTCATCCCGCACCAACAAGTCCATGACAGGAATACATACCCAACAAAAAACACCACAGAAAAATACGTGGAACCCACGCAGTCGGACTACAACGTCATCGACTACACCAAGAAGCCCACACCCGGAGGAACAAGAAAATATACCTACGAAATCAAGTCTGCTCTGCGCGGCGTGAGTTCTGGATTTGCTCACCAAGTGCGTGCCGTCTTGCAGATACGAGCTAAGGAACGCAGGTTGTACGGGCAGAAGGCAGGGCGCATCAACACCCACCAGCTCCACCGTGTTCCCTTGCAAGTGCAGGGGTTCAGTGAGCGGGTGTTCACCAAAAAGCTAGAGAACGATGTGCTGGATGCTGCGGTGACACTCCTTATAGATCACAGCGGTAGCATGGGAGGGAGTAAATACGTCCACGCTGCCACTGCTGCGGTGATGTTGAACGACGTCATCGCCAACACACTGCACATTCCCACCGAAATCTTAGGCTTTACATCGCAAGGATACGAAACAGAGATGTCTGTCTATCGCAATTTCTCAGACAAGTTGTTGAACAAGGATGTCCTAACTGCGCGATTTGATGCGTCAGGAAGCAGGATGGCCAGCAACTTGGATGGGGAAGCAATCTTGTGGGCCTTTGATCGTCTTATAAAACGCCCAGAGAAACGCAAGGTGCTCATTGTGTTTAGTGATGGACAGCCCGCTGGATACGTACGACATCCTGACAACGACATTGCTTGGTACACGAAGAACATAATCAATGCCATTGAAACATCGTCGCCTGTCACCATTGTTGGAATAGGCATCTTGCACGAGGATGTACAGAACTATTACCGGAACAACCAAGTTATCAACTCACTTGATGATTTGGAACCCGCCCTTCTTTCTACCATCAAAAACCAATTGAAGTAAATAAACTTCCGAAAGGAAACACCATGACTACTACTGCTATCACGAACGATGCTTTGGAAAACCGAGTCAAAGAAGCGCTACGCCGCCAACTGTTAAAACGTGCCGGAGAAACTATACCAACAACCCCTGAAAAACCCGAAGTTGTGTTGCCGAAAAAACCTGCCATGGAGCTTTGTCCCAATCAGGTGCTCTTCAGCAAACTGTTGGGCAAACGCCTGCCGAAACACCTTGTTGACTTTGGTGTCACTGTGCTGCCCGCCAGTGCGCTGGGCGAAGCGGTGGCTGCCTTTGTTCCTAAGAACGATCCGGCTTACAACATGCAACTGGAAGAGGCCCACGCTTTGTTGATGGCGTGGGAAGCTGGGGAAAAATCACTCATCACTGGTCCCACAGGATCAGGCAAAACCACCTTGGTGGCACAGTGCTGTGCGCTCACCAACCGCCCCATGGTGAGGGTGAACATGACCGGCGATACGGAATCCACCGCCCTGTTTGGTAGCCTCACCATCGAAGGCGGCGCAACCGTGTGGAAAGATGGCCCTGTTACGGAAGCTGTGTTGCAGGGTGCGGTGTGCTGCATTGACGAATGGGAAGTGGCTCCCCCTGAAATCCTGTTCGGTATGCAATGGCTGTTTGAAACGGATGGCAAGTTGTTCCTGAAAGAAAAACCTGCTGCCTCCTCGGACAGACTCATTGTGCCTCATGAGAACTTTAGGCTGGTGTGCCTTGGCAACACGGTTGGACAGGGCGACGAAACCGGGCGCTACTCTGGCACCAATGTGCAGAACAATGCCACCATTGACCGCTTTCAAACCACCATTGTGCTCAACTACCTGCCCCCTGCACACGAGATTAAAATTGTCACCGACAATTGCAAGGGATTGGTGCCCAGCCTCATTGAGAAAATGGTGAGCTTTGCCAATTTGGTGCGCACGGCCAATCAGCAGAACGACATCAATCTCACCATGTCCCCTCGCACCTTGGTGAATTGGGGACGCAAGGCACTGGCGTTCGGTGATGTGCAGTTGTCCTTGCGCTACGCTTTCCTGAACAAGCTGCGTGAAACTGACCGCAAGGTTGCAGAAGAAATGTTCAAGAAGGTGTTCGGCACTGGCAAGATTCAGGTGTACGCCGATGACCCTGCTCTTGTCTCCGTCTGAGATAGCAGAGCTAACAGGAATCAAAAAGAAACGCCCGCTTCAACAGCAGTGGCTAGTGGAGCACAACATTCCATTCACCCTGAAGTACACAGGTGAATTGAATGTGTTGCGTTCCGCTGTTGAGCAGCGCCATTCCAACGCACCAGCACCACGTGCAACGTCTCCCAACTACGCAGCTTTAGAGGTACACCATGGGAAAGCGCAAGCCGTTAGGACCAGACCATCCTGTTGACAGGGTGTATAAGAAACACGGTAGCTTCTACTATGTAGATTTGGGAAACAAGTGGCACCAGTTAGGAAAGGTGTGGGACAAGGCAGCTAAAGAGAAGTGGGCTGCCTTGTCTTCTCCCTCTGTACACGAAGGCACTGTTGCATCTTTGCTCTCTGACTACTTAGCGCACCTCGATAAAGAGATGTCCTTGGGTCACATAAGCCCCCGCCATCTTGAAGATCGTAGAGCTGATAAAGAATTGCTGGTGCAATTCTTTGGTGGTATGAGAACGACGGATGTGGCACGTGCCGACGTGTCCTACTACTTGAAAAATCGTAAGAACAAACGGGATGGAAGCCCTGCCCCTGTTCGAGCCAACAGAGAAATTGCGCTGCTATCTGCTGCATACAACTGGGACACATCCCTGAATCACAACCCCTGCTTGAATGTTCCTAAGAACAAGGAATTTGCGAGGACTCGTTATGTCGAACACTGGGAAA
>Ga0070749_10000967_pt1 | contig 19445 bp, 22 predicted proteins | sample VirMetDEL_Nov_18_FD_75180 | JGI IMG/M metagenome (GOLD analysis project Ga0070749, IMG submission 75180) | Aqueous microbial communities from the Delaware River and Bay under freshwater to marine salinity gradient to study organic matter... | ecosystem: Environmental > Aquatic > Marine >...
CCTCGAGACTGCCGACACCTCATTGTTGTACCCCTGTAAAAACTAAGGCTATGAGAGAGAACCAATATACCTTCCGAGTTTACCACGAGACTGAACTGCTCTGCTTCATTGTCGCCCACACTAAGTGGGAGGCAGTGGAGAGAGCAATGTCTCAGACAGGATGGCGGTATGACCGCAGAAATTTAATCGCAAAAAAAGTTTGGTAATGTTCACAGAATGTATTACCTTTGTAGCAGTTCAGTACACAATAGTAATACAAACAGTCAGGTGGCGGAATTGGTAGACGCTTTTAGGGATTAACTCACCAGAGGGTTGTATCTGTTATGGATACGTACAGGTTCGAATCCTGTCCTGACTACGAGGTTCAAATCATGTGAAGGTTTTGGTGTATTGCATGGTAAGAGGTTTAGTAACACGAAAGTGCCTATCCGAATAGAGGATAAAAATACACGCCATAGTCAGGTGGAGCAAATGGTAGACTTACGCTGTGGAAACACACGGGATTGCAGGTTCGAATCCTGCCCTGACTACCAATCGGGTTCTGTGTCTTCAAAGACACTGCCCAAAATCAAATCAAATATATGTGTATCATAATCGTAAAGCAACGCAACATTGAGATTCCTAAAGAGGTTCTCAAGAACTCATCACGCATCAACCCACACGGGTTAGGTGTAGTATGGCTCGACACCTTCGAGGTGTCTTATCACAAGTCCAAGGATTGGCAGGTGCTTGACACTGCCCGTCCTTACATCGCTCACTTTCGCTACGCCACTGTCGGCAAGGTCGGTCTCGACAACACCCACCCGTTCAAGTGTGGTACGACAAGCAACGAGTTCTTAATGATGAACGGGACTATCCACGGGCTCGGGAACAAGAACAAGTGCGACTCAAAAGTATTGGCTGAGTCCTTGGAGAATGTGCCACGCCACAAGTGGAAGAGAGAATTGGAGAAGCACAAACTTGTTCGGTTCGTCACTATCAACACCCGCACCCGCACGTTCCAAATCTACAATCGTGACCTATGGACCTTCAAGGATGGGGTGTGGTACTCGAAGGACAATGTCCTTCAGGACAACCTTGTCGCAGTGTACGGCACACTGAAGAAGGGGCACGGCAACTACTACCGCTACCTCACGGACTCAAAGTTCGTGGGGTCAGGCAAGACCAAGGAGAAGTATCCCCTGCTGATTCAAGGTCTGCCGTACCTGTTGGACGAGAAGGGTGTGGGGCACAACGTGAAGGTGGACGTGTTCAAGGTCAGCGACACGGTCCTCGGCAAGTTAGACCAACTTGAGGGGCACCCTCAGTGGTACTGCCGTAAGCAGATTCAGATTCAGATGGGCAAGAACAAGGTCGTGACTGCTTGGGTATACTTCAACCCTCAGACAAAGCGGTTAGCGACAGACAGGATGCACGAGTCCTACGAAGCATTCAGTAAGACGTACCGCAAACCTGTCCGTGTACAAGAGCCGACAGACTTCTCGAAGCCAACGTGGTCACCTTGGTACAGGCAGTTAGAGTTCAGTTCTTTTGATGACTACCACGAACAACTGAGTGTGGTCGAGGTGGAGGATGATGAGCCCGTGGTAGACACACCATACTGCACCTCCTGCTATCGTGACCTTGAGTACGATGGGTTTAACAACTACTGCTGCACGGGATGCAATGAGTGGTACACCCAACAGGACGTGGACAATTTACTATAGTGTCTTTGAAGACACACCTGATGGATGGTCGCAGGGTGGGTTCGACTCCCACCCCTTCAGCAAACATTTAATCCAAAATAAAATGAAAATTAAATTCAATCACGATGAGAAGGATGTCGGGAAGGCATTCGGCATCACAGACGCAGAGCACGCAGAGGCTGCAATCAAAAACACGTTATCAATCTTCCTTCAGGGAGAAGGTCACGTCAAGATGTTCAGTAAACTTGGTGAGTTCTTACAGGACCATATGTCCGACAATGAGATTCTGCTACTCGCTACTCAGCAGGTGTATCAAGCCTTCAGGGAGCACGAAGAACAAGTGTTCAACGCATTTATGGATTACTTTAAAAACCTTAACTGATATGGAAAGTCTGATATCTAAGTTCAAAGCACTTGCTTTATTCAAGAAGCAGGGGCTACACCAAGAGGTCGCTGACCTGCTCAGGAGTATGACCAATGATGAGGTGAAGGAGTTATACAGATTCCTCAACGAGGCATACCAAGAGAGCACAGAGGACGCAGAGGACGCAAAGTATTTAATCCTCGATGATATCTGCTACTTCGCTACCATCCGAGTTTATGAGCAGAAAAGTTCTTTCAATTATTAACCAACTAAACAACAAACAAATGAACAAACAAATGAAAATCACAATCACAACCGAGGTAACACGTGAGGTATTAGAGAGCGTGTTCATCACTGCCATCGAAGGTGGCAGCAACTATTGGTACTTCCTGTCAGATGAAGCCTGTGCCCTTGTAAACGCAGCAGTCCCCCGGGACGGAAGCAAAGCATTCTCAGAGCGTATCTTTGAAGCAGTGTACGACAAGGGTATTGTCATTCCTATCCACGATATTGAGGACCCTGAGGGTGAGCCGATAGGTGCACTGAATATCAACACATTTCAACAGGCACTGAATGAGTGCTCCGAGAAAAGTTCGTGGGCTATTCAGGCAGAGATGGCAGAGCAGGGTGACGCAGGGTCAAGTGACGTAGTCTTCCAATATCTTGCATTGGGTGAAATTGTTTACGGATAAATCATTAAACTTGAAACATATGGAAAAGTTAATTAAATCACAGGACGGCTATCTGTGGATGGACGTTTCAGAAAAGGCACAAGCCGTATTCGAGACGGGATTGTTTAACCTTCAGGCAGTGTGGGCTAAGGAGAATGAGGAGGACGTGCTTATGCGTATGCCTATCGAGTCACAAGAGGAACTGAACATCGCATTGCAGACAGGCAAAAGCGTTTGCATTTATGTGGGTAGGGTCTCTGAGTCTATCAGTCTTGGGTTCGTTATTCAAGATTCGTGGACGGCAGCAGATAAGATATCACACGGTGGCAACATCTATGTTCGTTTTAAGGACCTTGTATTCTGTAAATAAATCAAAGCGTATGTACTACTTAGTAACCAACCGAAAGACAGAGGAAGAAGTTCAGTTCTACTCTATTGAAGAGGTCAAAGAGTTCTTGGATACACAAAAGGATTCAGATGACTACAACGTGAAGAAAGTAATCCCCTGCCGGGGATGCAATTCACCCGACACCAACGAGCAACACGATGCCTATGGTTTCAGCACGGGCTATTGGTGTGACGAGTGCTACGAGCACAACTACCCGTATCGCAAGGACAAGTATTACGACTACCTCGATGCGGGAGAATACTTAGACGATGACTATTAATCAAAAAAACAAAAACAAAATCAAATGAAAAAGTTAACATTCACACACGTATTCCTGTCGATGGTATACGTATTTGTCCTCATCCAATCTTTGAGGGCAATGTATCAACTGCTTCAGGACTCGAGTGGAGCAGCCACGTTCTTCGCCCGTTTGGGTGTCGTAGGGATGTGGTGCTTACTACTCCTGTTCTGCGGTGTATTTCTTTATCAACTAATTAAACACGAAGACAATGGCAGCAACTAAACTATCAGACTTTCTGTTCACCGAGATTCTCGCACAGAAACTACGCAAGAACCCTGACAAGCACTACATTCAAATGATTCAGATGCTATCAGACAAAGGTCAGATGACCAAGGAAAACTTCATCAACACAGGTAGGATGATGGAGAAGAACTACTACTTCAATGAGTTCGGATACCGCCGCCTGTTCAATGACGAGGTGAAGGACGTTATGCGTTATGCGGGAGGATTCTGCATTCAGGTCCTGCCTACAGGAGAGTGGCTATTCGACACCAACGATGCAAATGAAAGTGACGAAGTCAGCACCACGTACAGGTCACCCAAACTATCAGACGTGGAGAATGAATTGTGGCACAGTTATGTTCAAAAAAAGATTCAATAATTATTGAACTTTATTTGGACGACACGTGTACGTTCACTATATTTGTATACTTAATCAAATCCAATATAATCAATATGTCAAAATCAAAAGAACTATTTATGTCAGTCCGTGAGCGAGATGCCCACGCTGACGGAGAGAGTGTCCTCAAAGACACTAAAGCCGAAGAACTCCTCCTTCTCTACTACGCATTGGAGGGTCGGCAAAGCACAACCAATCTTATTCATAGTATGTTCGAGGACTTCGGGAAGATATTCTCTCCCGTGGACTCGGGCTCAACATTCAAATCATCAGATGAAAAAGGAAATATTTAATCAGTACGCAGAGAAGATTGCTCATATGTTTGGGATAAGCAGGGAGCAAATGTTCAGTAAGTCCCGGGACAGGAATGTGGTTGACGCACGTCACTTGCTATACTATATGTGCAGCACGAGACCAATGCAACTCATCTACATTCAGAAGTTCTTGGAGGAAGAGGGGTTCATCACCAAGCACCCACCATTAATCCACGGTGTGAAGGTGGTCACCTCTCGACTCAAGGATGACCCTGACTACAATCACATCATTCAAAAACTCAAAAAATCAGTAATTATTTAAATCAAATCAAATGTCAAATCAAAACAAATCAGTCTTTGCAACATTGTCGGGAGTGGCAATCAAGGACAAGGTAGAGCGTAAAGGAAACATCGACTACCTATCGTGGGCTTATGCTTGGTCCTTACTCAAGCAACATTATCCAACTGCACAACGCTTCGTGTACGAGGACCCTGCTACAGGGTGGAACTACTTCAGTGACGGACGCACTGCGTGGGTCAAGGTCGGAGTAATCGTAGAGGGACAGGAGCACATCGACTACCTGCCCATTATGGACTTCCGCAATCAGGCAATCCCTGTAGACCGTGTCAATCAGTTCGAGGTTAACAAAGCCATTCAGCGTTCAACTGCCAAAGCAATTGCAATGCACGGTCTTGGTCTTCAGTTATGGACAGGCGAGGACATCCCTGAACTCACAACGTCTGCTCCTGTTCCTGCTGCACCTAAGAAGGCAGTAGCAAAAAAAGAACAGGCAGATGATGGACTCATCGAACTCGTTAAAGGAGATGCTAATTGGGAGAAGGTGGTTAAGTACATCGAGACCAACAAAGAACTCGGGTTGGAAAAGATTGGGAAACAACTTGTACGCAAGTACCGAATCAGACCGGCATTAAAAAAAGAAATCGCTAACCTTATAACCCCTTCTACAAATGAGTAACATCTTAGAAATCCTAAAGAACGATGAGGAGTATTACCGTGGTGTCGGTAAGCAGTATCTATCTAACTCAGACATTGGAGTCCTGCTGAACAATCCGCAGGACTATGGCAAGGTGCGTGAGGACGACAAGGCATTGGCTGAGGGCAGACTCTTCCATCAACTACTTCTCGAACCTGAGAAGGCAGTTCACATCCCACAGGTTGACGTGTCCACACGTACCACCAAGGCATACAAGGAATACATTGAAGAGAACAATCTTCCTTTCTGTTTGCTGACTAAGGAGGTGGAAGAGATAACTGCACTGACCAAGCGGATGAGTGGGAACATTCAGTTCTACGAAGACATCTATCGTGATGGCAATCAGTACGAGGTACCAATGGTTGGGGAGATTCACGGGCATCAGTGGAAGGGTAAGGCTGACATTGTTTGCTCAGATATGCTCATCGACCTGAAGACCACATCAGACATCAACGGATTCAAGTGGTCAGCCAAAAAGTACAATTACGATTCTCAGTGCTACATCTATCAGCGTTTATTCAACAAGCCGTTGGTGTTCTACGTAATCGACAAGACCTCGGGGCAACTCGGTATCTTCCGTCCATCGGAGAACTTCATCAAGAACGGAGAGGCAAAGGTCATCCGTGCCTTAGAGGTTTGGAATAAATACTTCGGAGCAAATGCTACCGAGGATATCGAAAACCACTACATAGATGAAACACTTGAGTAAGATTCGAGTATCCTTGAAGAAACTGCTATCGGATATCAAAAAACAAAAGGACAAGGAGGTTAACGTCCCGAGCCAACCAAGTCCATCCACTAAACAAACCGGGACAAAACCATTAAATAAAAAGTAAAATGTCAAATCAAAAAGAGAAAATCTTCGCTGACGGTTTCCGTTTCGAGCGTAGAGAAAACGCCCCTGACTTTGTCGTGGGCAGGTTGTCACTGAAGGTAGATGAAGCCATCACCTTTATGAAGTCTTACGAGAAGGGTGGTTGGGTAAACCTCAACATCTTATTTGGACGGTCAGGTAATCCATATGTTGAATTGGATACCTATGAGCCTACCAAAAAGAATGAACCTACTCAGCAGCCACCGGTAAATAAGCCTACGGCTGCACCATCACCCGCATCACAGGAGGAGGAGGACGACATCCTCCCATTTTGATTGGTAAGGATAAGCGTGGATAAGGGGAGCACCTGCTCCCCTTTTTTTTCCACCTTACTGTGACGAAATGCCAAAGTGAAGGGTCTCTATACTCTCTATATATATTCTATATATTATTTATTTTTTTTAAACTCTAAAATAAAAAAATAATTGACATTATCGACACAGTCCTTATTTATCAATGGGTTACGTAAGTATAATCGACAAAAAAATAGACACAGATATGCCAAATAAAATCACAATCTTTCAAAACATCAAAGAAACGAGCACTCCGTTTCATAGAGATGTTATTAAAGTCCTTGAAAGGATTAAGGACGGAGCGTCCAAAGACCTCGTAAAAAAGATTCGGGCTGAGAAGCGTAAGCCTGAGAGGAATGAATTAAAGCAGGGGCTACCTGCTATCTGCTTCAGTGGTACATTCAACAAGAGAGCAGACAATGCAATCATTGAGCACTCAGGTTTGATATGCTTGGACTTCGATGGGTATGAGCGTCAGAAAGACTTGCTTCAGGACAAGGAGGTTCTGACCAAGAACAAGTATGTGTACTCTGTATTCATCAGTCCATCAGGCAACGGGCTGAAGGTATTGGTGAAGATACCCGAGGACATTGACGGGCACACCAACTACTTCAATAGTCTTGAAAAGTATTTCAATTCTCCTTACTTCGATAAGACATCAAAGAACATCAGCCGTGTATGCTACGAGTCCTTTGACCCACTGATTCACATCAACGAGAACTCATCAGTATGGGACACCATTGAGGAGCCTGAGTACAATGAGGTAGTAAAGCACAGGGATGCACCGACCATCCCAATCACAGACGAGAACAAGATAGTCGAGATACTCGTCAAGTGGTGGACCAAGAAGTATCCAATGGCAGAGGGTCAACGCAATGCCAACGTGTTTATCCTTGCCTCAGCCTTCAATGACTTTGGTATCAACAAGAGTCTTGCATCGTACATCCTGAACCAATACGTGAGCGATGACTTTACCTTGTCAGAAATCCAAAGGACAATTGATTCAGCCTACTCCCGGACTCAGAACTTCGGAACGAAATACTATGAGGACGAGGAACGTATTAACTCTATAAGAGCGAAACTACGGAGGGGTGTCTCAAAAAAGGAGGTGCGGAGTCAGTTGCAGGACTCGGAATTGGACTCCGAAACTATTGAGTCCGTCCTCAACAAGATTGAGGAAGACAATGCGAAGAAAACATTTTGGACAAAGAACGACAGGGGTCTTGTCAAGATAGTACACATCCTGTTCAAGCACTTCTTGGAGGACAATGGGTTCTACAAGTATTGTCCTGAGGGTGGTAAGAACTACGTGTTCGTGAAGGTAACCAACAACCTTATCGACCACACATCAGAGAAGGAGATAAAGGACTTCGTCCTAACCCACCTTATGGAATTGGATGACCCGGCAGTATACAATTACTTCGCTGACAATACCCGCTTCTTCAAAGAAGAATTTCTGTCGATGCTTAATACCATAGACATCTACTTTATTGAGGACACAAAGAACTCAGCGTACCTATACTACCGTAATTGTGCGGTCAAGATTAGCAAGGATGAAATCATTACCATAGACTACCTTGACCTTGGTGGATACGTTTGGAAGGACCACGTTATAGACAGGAACTTCTCGTCCTGCGGTATTAGTGAGAAGTGTAACTTCAAGTTGTTTGTCCACAACATCTGCGGTGGTGACCTAACGAGAGTACACTCTATGGAATCTACCATTGGCTTCTTGCTTCACGCACACAAGAACCTGTCCTACTGCCCTGCCGTAATCTTAAACGATGAGGTAATCAGTGACAACCCTGAGGGTGGAACAGGAAAAGGATTGTTTATGAATGCCCTGAGCCAAATGAAAAAGGTGGTGACCATTGACGGTAAGTCATTCACATTCGAGCGTTCATTCGCATATCAGTTGGTGTCTGCCGACACACAGATACTTGTGTTCGATGACGTGAAGAAGCACTTTGACTTCGAGAGATTGTTTAGTGTAGTGACAGAGGGTCTGACCCTTGAGAAGAAGAACAAGGATGCCATCAAGATACCGTTCAGCAAATCCCCAAAGATTGCTATCACCACGAACTACGCTATCAAGGGAGCAGGTAATTCATTCGCCCGGAGGAAGTGGGAACTTGAACTTCACCAATACTACTCAAAGAACTTCACGCCATTGGATGAGTTCGGCAAGTTGATGTTCGGAGATTGGGATGATGACGAGTGGTGTCAGTTCGATAACTATATGATTGCTTGTCTTCAGGGATACCTGAATACAGGACTCGTCAAGAGCAAGTTCGTTAACCTCAAGATTCGTCAGTTATCTGCTGAGACTTGCCACGACTTCATCGAGTGGTGCGGATTGGTTGACAACGCAGAGCCTAACCGTATGCTCGAACCCGGGGAGAGAAGGTATAAGCAGGAACTGTATATGGAGTTCATCACTGAGTATCCTGACTATGGACCGAAGGCAAAGATGACAATCAGCAGGACGAGATTTTATAAGTGGCTGATATCATTCTCCATATTCAAGGAAGGTGTCCCGGCTGAAGAGGGTCGTGACCAACAAGGAAGATGGATTCGCTTCAGAAGACGTAGCGAGTTAGACTATCAGCAAAACCTTGAACTATGATGGACTATAAAGGAATGAACATTGTAGACCGCACCCCTGCGTACTGCAACCGAATGATGCTTGAGCAATGCAAAGTCTTGTATAAGATTGTGACTCAAACTAAAGAGGTTAATGTACGCAGTGGTCGGAACTACATAACAAACCACGTCCTCAAATACCACACTCTACCCGAGGTGGTTGAGAAATTAAAAAACAGTATCACGTACTATCAAAATTTACATAATCACGAAATGAATAATCAAATCGAATTAAGGGACTATCAAAAGAACATAGTCTCAAGGGCAACAGAAATCATCGGGGAACACGGGTTCGTGTACCTTGCGATGGAAGTCAGAACAGGGAAGACTCTGACAAGCCTCAGCATCTGTGACAACCTTCCAAACGTGGAGCACGTATTGTTCCTGACCAAGAAGAAAGCAATTGATTCTATCACTGCCGACTCAAATAAACTATGTCCATCATACGTTCTCTTCGTTATGAACTACGAGAGCATCCATAAACTACCCAAGGTAAAGTGGGATGTAATAGTATGCGATGAGGCTCATAGTATGGGTGCGTTCCCCAAGCCAAGCCTCCGGGCTATGCAGGTGCGAGACCTCATCAGGGAGAACGGCAGCAGGGTAATCCTTCTATCAGGGACACCAACGCCTGAGTCCTACTCTCAGATGTATCATCAAATCTGTGGCATACCCAACAACCCATTCAAGAAGTATTCAAACTTTTACAGGTTTGCCGATGACTATGTCAAGAAGACTCAGAAGAAAATAAACGGTGTATTGATAAACGACTACTCCCACGGATACCCTACCATCCTCGATGCAATGGTACCCTATACCATCAGGTGGTCGCAGCAGGAATCAGGGTTCGTGGTAAAGACTACTGAGGAAATACTCCGGGTCCAACTTGAGGATAAGACACTTGGCATAATCAAGAAACTTCAGAAGGACTTGGTAATCGAAGGGAAGGAGGAGACCATATTGGCAGACACCCCGGTAAAACTTATGAGCAAACTTCACCAACTGTACAGTGGCACGGTAAAGTTTGAGAGTGGTAACTCAATGGTGCTCGACCTGAGCAAGGCTAAGTTCATAAAGGAAAGGTTCAAGTATCATAAGATTGGAATCTTCTACAAGTTCAAGGAAGAACTGAATGCATTGCAGCAGGTATTCGGAGATGACCTGACCACCGAACTCAGTGTCTTTGAAGACACCAATAAGCACATCGCCCTTCAGATTGTATCAGGACGTGAAGGCATATCCTTGAAGAAGGCTGACTGCCTTGTCTACTACAACATCGACTTCAGTGCGACAAGTTATTGGCAAAGCCGAGACCGGATGACAACCAAGGACAGGCTTGAGAATAAAATATATTGGGTGTTCGCACACGGTGGAATAGAGGACCTTATCTACAAAGCGGTGTCGAAAAAAAAGGACTACACTGTGTCACATTTTAAAAGAGATTTGTTAATATTGTAGTGAGTTTTCAACATCGTAATTATAAACAAATGTCAGTAGAAAAACCAAAACAAATAGAAGTAGGTGAGTGGCTTTATAAAGGTTGCTTCATCCAAGAATCAGAACACCCTAAACTAATAGGAAAGTATGAGGTATTTAAAAATAATAAACCACAAAGCCACGTTGGTAGATGCTATACATTTACTGAAGCAAAAAGACTTTGTAAGGAAAATGAATGTTTTGATAACGAACTAAATTATGAAAGATGAAACTTACGGCACGTATGACGTGACAATGTCAAAAAAGAAAGTAATAGCAACTATGAATATAATTAATGCAACAAACGTAACTCAATGTTTAGAGTTACTGCTCAAATTAGCAAACTGCAAATGGTATCAATTTCGTAAGCGAGCTATCCTAAAAAATAGAATTGAAAACCAATTTTTAAACCCGATGCAGTCAGACCAAAGAAAAATAAAACCTGACCTAAATGAAACAGAGAAATGAAAGTAACACAACTGAAACAAAAATTATTCTTTAATGAACCAAAGCAGCAATGCACTATACAAGCGTATAGCAGCCGTTTAAATGACTGAGCAACAAATACAATCCAAGAAAATCAAAGAACTCGAGGAGCAGGGATACTACGTAATCAAGTTGACAAAGACCAACAAGAACGGTATCCCGGATTTGATAGCCATCCCACAAGGGTCTGACGTTCTATTCATAGAAGTAAAGACACAGAAGGGTAGGCTATCTGCTCTTCAGAAATACAGAATAAAAGAATTAGAAAACTATGGGATTAAGGTTGATATTCATAGAGGGTGATAACGCAAAGTTTGTTATGGATGAGTGGTTCAATCGAAAGATGGGCAAACTTCCTAATGAACTTGCGGACAACATAGTGTCTGTGATATTAGAAAACATAGACGACCTGCCAACCGAAGAGGGATACTCTCAGGAGGTTTGCGGGGTAGTGAAATCAGAGACTCCCAATTTTTTCAAACTTGAATTTCTGCACGAAGAAGACTACGCTCCAATCTTACTTGACATAGAAGAGATTGAGTTGGAGGAATACTTGGACGCAATCAATCAAAAAAAGTATTTAAAAAATGAAGGAAGAAAAATTACTAAAAGCGAGAGAACTCAGGAAGGTAGTTGAAGAAGTGTTTGGCTTAGACATAATGCTCAAGAATCGTAGCCGTCAAAGAGTTGATGCACGAATCGTATATGCCAAGATTCTGAGAGAACACGGATACACCTTCAAGCAAATTGGTCGCCTATTGGTTAAGGACCATAGCACAATCATTCACTATTGCTCGATGTTTGATAGAGGAGAGATAGACTACATACCTGAACTGAAAAAGAAGTACAGACTGTGCCGAGATATGTTCCGGGGTGAAGCACCCATTGAACACCTTTATACCAAGGACGAACTAATTAGTGAACTAATAAAGACAAAGCAAGAACTTTCCTTGCTACATTTGAAATACGAAGAGTTAAAAAACTACAAACAACAACGAGATATGGAAGAGCATAAATGGGGTAGTATATACAGGTTGATTAGGGAGCGTACACCAAAATATATGGAGGATGCGGTTGAGCGTAGGATAAACGCTATGTTCAATACTAACTATGACTATCAAGAAACATAACCCAAGTCAATTGACTTTGAATTTCGAGATAAATGAAACGAAATCAGATGTCAGGGCACGAGAAATAAAACGTGCACGGGAAATACTTGTCTATATAAACCGAGTCCACCAATGCCTCAATAATGTATACGAACACCTTGTCGACAGGGAATATCAGGACTTCCAAGATGAGGTAGAGGCAGCAATTGAACACCTTGAATATCTAAGAGATAATGGAGATAAAAAGTTTTGAAACCGAACAGGACCTAATCAGAGAAAGAAAAGCCGTTGAAAGATTTGTATCAATCTTTAAGGGTGGGTTTGAGAAACTCAGCCCGGATGATATTGACTACAAGATATTCGACAAGAAGGGTACGTTGATAGCATATGTTGAGGTGAAGGGCAGACTCAAGAACATTAGCAGAGCGTACCCACTACCGATATCTATATTCAATGTCACAAAACTTTGGGCAAAGAGATTAAACCCAACGGTTATATGGGCTTGTGATGATGGCATCATCTATGGAAAACTCAAAGAACTACACGGAACGGTATGTGTTGGAGGAAGAAAGCCAAGGGATGGCTCACCATACGACATAGAGTTGATGGTGCACTACGACAAGCAGAAGACACTGAAGTATATCAGATATGCGTGAGTGTCCTTGAAGACACTCACTATTCTTTTTCACTCCACACAGTGCCACCTTTGTTTTTACCACCACCCCATATGGTTCCACCTTTTTGTTCTTCTTTGCTCCATACAGATTCTCCCTTTTCACCTTTCTTTTTCTTCTTGCCCCATACTGTACCACCTGTACTTTCTTCGTAACCATACATTAGGTCTTTCTCACGCTGAAGTTCTTCTCTCTCCAATCTTTCTTCTTCACGTCTCGCTTCCTCGAAATCATAGAGGCTTCCTCCCGGACCATAAAGGTCATCGTACATATCAGGGAAGTATCGCTTCATATCCTCCTTGCTCATTGGTTTTTCAGCAGGAGTTTTTGCTTCTTCTTGAGTTGGTCTGTATGACTTGCTGATACCAAGCATATCGTATACTGCGTTCTCATCAAAGCCATCCTGAACTCCGTTGTATAATCCAATGAATGGGTCTAACTGAGCACCAATAACAATTTCAATTATTGGCTGAACAGACTTCCAAGTGTCTTCTGCCTCGATTCCCTTCTTCATCTTTCTGAACACCTGCATATATGGGTTAACCACATTGTCAGTTCCACGCTTAGTCTTGTCACCCTCAATGTATGCCAAGGCAGTCTCAACCGCAGCCCCAATCAGTGGGATGGATTTAATCAGGTTAAGACCCAACATAGCCTTGCCCATCTGCTTGAGAACTTCCTCCCGGTCATCGTCATCACCCTTTATAAATTTGGCAATGTTTGCAGTACCCACGAACAATGCGTTGGCTACACCAAGGTTTAACACGAATGCACGGATATCTTTTGCACTTGGCATCTTGCCCTCCTTCAACGCACGGAATATATTTGTTTGTGCAGTAAGTACTTTGTTTATCATCAAGAATGTAGTGCTACCAAACATTGTGAAGGCACGAGCCAATTCGCTACTGTTCTGCTGCAATGATATCTTCTCAGTGCCACGTCTTGTTTGCTGAGTGGCGTTGTAGTTGTTGAATGCTTCCAAAGCCTCAGCCTGAGTCATACCGTTGGCAATGTTCCGGTTGTAGTTAATCATATACCCCATCACACCAAGAATATCACCAAGAACAGTTGGTCCCGCAGCACCGGTCTTATATGCACGTACTGCACGTGCCCATAAGTCTGTTCTCTTGCTTATCGGTGAGAATACATTTGAGCCTGATTCAAGACCATACACATCACCCTCGATACCTTTTAGCAAACGGTCTCTTACATTGGCAGACATACCATATGCCTTACGTATTTGAGATGGCATAGTAGCCATAACCTTTGCACCGTCAACCATAAACATCATCAGGTCGACAGGACCTTTGATTAAGCCGGGTACCTTTGAGCCCGGAGGGAAATAACTGTAGTCCTCAAATGGATTGACAAACGAGCTAGCCTGTTTGATTATCTGAACCGCTTTGAATGCAAGGGCAAACCCGGTGAACTTGGTCATCAACTTTCCAAGAGCCGTCTGCTCTTCTTTCTGACCTGCATTTGGAGTAATGGCAAAGTTTACTGAACGCTTTACCACTGTCTTCAATCCTGACTCCTCAAGGAGCACGTTGAATGCAGGACTTTGGAAGATTGCGTTGAGGTCTTTGACACCCTCTGCATAAGCCTTATACTTCTCCATCGTTACAAAGTGGCTCTCAACCACATCAGAGAAGTCGTAGTTCAACTCGATAAGACCCGCCACATCGGTACGTTCCTTTAATGCCGGAGCAGTCTCTGCGTTAAAGATTCCATTGAAGTCACCATCCTCCAACAGTTTAGCACTCACCTTCTGAGACTGAGTAATCGTTGGGAAGTAGTTAGATATGTACCCAAGATTCACATCATTTACGTGAGAGTAAACATTGTTTACAGATTCGTAGTAGTCATTGCTGAAGTAGTCAACCAACTTGTTGGCGAACTCAATCGGCTCGGGACCCACGATATCTTTAATCTTGTCTATCTGAGCAGAATCCCATCCCATCTGCTCCAACTTCTCACGCTGCACATCATTGAGCGACAGTGCGTATATGCGGAGAAGTTTGTCTGCATTGTATACCTGCGTTCTGCCATTGATGGTAAACTCGTGGATACCTGTTTGCAGCATATTGCGTATCTGCTTGTACCCCTTTGTAATACCCGGGATACTGTTCGCCATTGCATCCAAGTTCGCCATCTCTGAGAAGTATCCAACCTTAGCCTTCTCATCCATTCTATTCAGAGGCTTGTATACATTGTCTGTAAAGAATGTCAACCCCTTTGCCGTGTTGTCAAACAGGTTCATAAAAGAACCCAAGTGAAGCAGACGCTTACGTGCAAAATCCTTTATGCCTGTGATGGTGGTGTAATCCCAACGGGCAACCAACTGCTTAAAACCTGACCATATCTTCCCCTGTTGGAACGCTCTGCGTATAGCAGCACGGTCCTGAACAAGTTCGTTACGGCTCTTCGGTCTTACAACTGTCTCAATCTTTGATACCTTAAAAATATTTGGAGTACCATCTAAGTAAACTCTGAATTGCGATTGACCATCTGTAAAACTTATAAACTCTCCATTAGGGTCTATAAAGTCTACAGTTACTTCTCCCTTATAGTTGTACTGCCCTGAAGTGTCCTCAATTACTACTTCATCTCCAACCTGCAATGCACCAACCTCAACATCAGATAATGTTTTTTCAACCTCTTCAGATACAAACAATTCCGGATTTAACTCAGCAACCTGTGCATTAGCCTGTTCCCTCATTGCTGCCATACGCATAGCACGAACCTCTCTGCGGGTCTTGAGTTTCTTTATGGATTCAGCACGGGCATCTTCAAGCACCTCAAGCAATTGCTGAACATCCTCCAACTCCATATTCATTAGGTCGCCAAATGTGTCATACGCATATGCCTTATTGAGAAGAGCCTGTTCCTGTACGGTAAGTTTCTCTCCACGATTCTGCTTGTCAATAGCCTCGTTGATAGAACCATCAGCATCAGCCTGTGACAATTCAGTTGCCAAGTTCACGATGAACTGAGTGTCATCGTTGACAATCGCTCTCAGTATTGGCTTAACCTCAGCAAAGAAAGCCTGTCCCTCAGGGTCAAGACCACGACTCCTACGCTTCCCGGTAGTCGTCATTGCAGGCTTTGCCTTCTTGTTGACCAACTCAACCATCTTCTTGAGAACAGATTTTTTCATCTTCGCTCTCTGCTGCTCAACAATCTTCATCACCTTCTCGGTGTCTGCAAGGATGCTGCTCTCAGTAGCGTTTGATATGATTGAAATCAGTTTGTTAATCTGAGCCTGAGAATACATATCAGACTTAGGCAGGACAGAACGGATGAGGTTCTTCACTGCAATCTTAGCCTGTTGCAATTCTTTCGCACCAATCTTACGCTGACGCAGGTTGTTTCTGATAGCACTTATCTGACGGGCAACATTGGTATTCGCCTGTGTTCCGATAGTCCTGTCAAAGGCACTAATCAATTCCATCTGAACAGTATCAGACTGTGCTTGGAAGATAGGATTAGCCTTCAGTAACTCAATAGCCTTCTCACGAATTTCTCCCCACGTCTTGGTCTGCTCTCTCCCGATGCCACCACGTGGACCCATATGGGCAAACCTCTGTAGTTCAGCACGTACCTCTGTGAATAACTGATACCCTTTTTGCACACCCCCCTCTATGTTTGCAAACTCACGTGGCAAATCTGTTGTAATATCAACCTGAACTACGAGTGCATTGTTGATGTCACTCGCACGGAAGCCACGGTTTAGCAGCACTTGTTTGATGGCAGCGTCAGAGAATCCATTGGCACGTGCCTGTTGGATGATTGACTGCATAGACTGCGTGTTGCTGAACATAGCCTCAGGATTCTTCAGTTGCTTCTTCTGAACCTCTGTAAGTTTTATCTCCTTGCCACTGAAGATATCTGCCAAAGCAGTACCTATGAATTGGTCAAGTGTAAGATTCTGAATCTCTTCCTCAGTTAGGTCCTGAGACATCTTGAAAGATTGTTTGATGAATCTCCACATACCAAGCAACCACTCCTTGAATTTAGATTTGATTGCTGCATTCACCATCACTTCACCCTTGTTGCCAATCAAGATAGCCATCGTCTCATTGATGGCTCTTGCCCGGTCTCCCGGATACTTCTTCATCTGAGCCTCAAATATCTGCTTGACCTTTTCGTCATTGGCAATACCTTCCTCAACCAACTCTACACCACGATTATATATCTGCTTCCCTTTCTCTGAGGTTTGCAGATAGTCGGTCCAAACGTGACCAAATTCGTGGATGGTTGTATTGAACAGAGCAGACTCACTATTGTGTACGTCAGGGTTTATGTAGATATCTCCATTGACAGTTACGCCATAGATAACTTGGTCGCCCTTCATATACATCTCGGTTCCAACCTGAGCCATCACATTATCAAATGAAACCTTATCAGTTGATATGGTCACCCCGGGGAATGTTACGTTTAAGAAGTTTGCAAGTTTGGTTGCATTTGAAATATCACCCTGTGCTACTGCCCCAACAAAATCAGTCTGAGTTAATCCGTTTTGTACCGCAACCGCAGTTGTCAATATCGACTCTACAGAAGATGGTTGGAACTCTTTGTCGCCAATATCCTTTGTATCAACATCCCAAAACTCTTTAGGAAGAAGACCCTGCTTCTGTTCTGCAAACGATATCTCTTCGTAAACCTTTTCAACAAGAGCCTCTGCTTCCTCAAGTTTACCTTGCTCTCTAAGATTGGCAGCCTCTTGACGCAGAGCCTCAACTCTCTCGTTTACTCCTGAGAAGTTTACGTATGAGTTCTGACCACGTGTCTCTGATGTCATTGCTTGACGTGCTAATGGAGAATACATACGTGCGTGGACGTTCCAAGCATTCTCCTCTCCAATAGCACCAAATGAATTACCCAATTCTGAGTGACCAAAGAAATCGTGTACTGCACGGAACACATCGTTTACCAATAAAGGCTCACCATTCACATCAAAGAATCCTGATTCACGCAGCAATACATTTATCTCACGCTGCTCGGGTGTAATCTTTTCATCACCAAATCCGGACTCAGTAGAGAATATCTTCATACGCTTGTTCTCACGCAAATCCTCAATCATCTCACGTGAGTTACCGTATGGCTCATTGTTGTTAATCTCAACCACATACCCTGCATCAAGCATAAACTTGTATTGCTCGAGAGTCTCACGAGCCATAGCCTCATATGCTTTTCTTACATCAGGTGCAGTTGGATTATTTGCCATTGCTACGAAGGCATCTGAGATTCTTTTTGCTCTTTCTTTGTCGATGCTTCTTGTGCCGTAGAACCGAGGACGAGGTCGCCCAAAGGCTGCTTCGTAATATCTATCCGCAATTTCCGCAGTCTCCGGGAGTGACTGATTGAAGAGTCGGTTGCCGGGCTTAATAATTTTTTTGCCATTTTTTATAGGTTTTACAAACTTTGATTCTGCTTTTATTAATCCTTTCAAAGCAAGATTGTATGCTTCAGGATACGCTTTAACGAGGGCTACGGGTTCGCCCAATATTCCAATTGGTCTACCCGCTAATCCGTACTGATAGTTTGGATGATTGAAGTCTCCATTCGCAGTATTTAAAATGCTTGGATTTAATACGTCAATACCGACAATAGCAACAATACTTCTGCTTGGTATATCTGCAATGGTTGATTCAGTAATTGTGTTTACCACTTCAGCCAAATTCAAGAGTTCATATCTCTTGCTTTCCTTTATATCCTTTACCTTCTGTGTTGCAGGTATGCCGATTATAGCACGAGCAACTAATGAATTAGGTGTGGGTTTAGAGGTTTTCTTTTTTTGCCCCGGTAGATTAGGTTTACCGTAACCAATTACATTGATTAGGTTCTTACGTGCATTGAGGTTCTCTATCTGAGTGAAAACCTCAGGAGCAAGTAATTGCTCGATGGACTCAAGATTATTGTCTTGAATTAGATTCAAAACATTTTGATACCCACTTGCTTCTGTCAAGTAGTTCTTCCTTGTGTTTTCAGTCTTGGCAGTTTCTGCTCTTTTTGTAAGCGATGCAATATCCTTTTTCAACTGAGACTGAAGGACACTCAATGCTCTTCTCCGGTTAGCCTCAGGGAACTCCAAGATATTATCAGCAAGAACCCGGGCAGTAGCCTCGTTAGATAGGATAGAACCCTCTCCCATCTTTACTACCATCATAGGCACAAGACCATTATACTCAGGATTGTTTTTCCAAAACTCTTCAAATGTTGGCTTGTTAGCCTTGTATATTTTTTGGGCTTTTTGTAGAGTCTGTTGTGCGTTCTTCTCAGAGGTGTATGCCCACGCTGAGTTTTCGTTGGTATAGTTGAACCCAACACCACCAAACAAACCGCCAATCGTTCTGCCTGTGTTTTGATTCGTAACCTCTCCTGTAGTAAGTTGGTCGGATATGGTGAACACAACAGGGACCCCGTTGACAATCTGTATGCCCACAGTTGGGACGGCTCTCCCAACTCGGTTGCTTAGGTCTGTTACATCAACCTGACCTAATGTTTCAGATGGAGCAAGTTCAGTGTTGACATTACCTGAAGTCATCTCGTTCATATTCTGAGTGATTGCCTCAACCTCATCAGTAGCCACTTCTGCAACTTCCTCTTCAGC
>Ga0070749_10000968_pt1 | contig 19433 bp, 12 predicted proteins | sample VirMetDEL_Nov_18_FD_75180 | JGI IMG/M metagenome (GOLD analysis project Ga0070749, IMG submission 75180) | Aqueous microbial communities from the Delaware River and Bay under freshwater to marine salinity gradient to study organic matter... | ecosystem: Environmental > Aquatic > Marine >...
ACCTAAACAAATAACTTGCAAAAAAGAATACTGCCATTGCGGTACAGATATTATCATACCAAAATTCCTGAATAAATAGTAAATTGAAACACAGGTAAGTACGATGAAAAAGATATTAGTTTGCGGGGCCGGTGGATTTATAGGACATCATTTAGTCAAGCACCTAAAAAATCAAGGACATAAAGTATTTGGGGTAGACTTAAAATTTCCTAGATACGAAGAAACGGCAGCAGATACATTTATCATATCAGATTTAAGACACCCTGAATTAGCTAAATCTTTAGTAAAAATGGGCTTCGATCAGATTTATCAGTTCGCTGCGGATATGGGCGGTGCTGGGTATGTGTTTACCGGTGATAACGATGCGGATATCATGCACAACTCTTGTTTAATTAATTTAAATATGCTACATGCTATGAAAGAAGAACAAAGTAAATCTAGAATATTATATACTTCTAGCGCATGCGGGTATCCTAGTCATAATCAAACAGATCCAGACAATCCTTTATTAGAAGAATCTTCTATGTATCCTGCTAATCCTGACAGCAACTATGGGTGGGAGAAGATATATAGTGAGAGATTGTACGAAAGTTATCATAGAAACTATGACATAGATGTTAGAATAGTTAGACTCCATAATGTATTCGGCCCATTAGGAACTTGGAATAATGGCAGAGAAAAAGCACCTGCTGCTATATGCAGGAAAGTGTCTATGAGTGAAGGTACTGTAGAAATATGGGGTCCCGGTAATCAAACAAGAAGTTTCTTGTATATCGATGAATGTCTAGAGGGTCTGACTAGAATGATGAACGGTGATTTTATAGGTCCGGTTAATCTAGGTAGTACTAGGATGATATCTATTAATGATCTAACTAAACTAGTCGCAAATATCGCAGGAAAAGAAATTACGATAAACAATGTACCCGGACCAGTAGGAGTCATGGGACGCAATAGCGACAACAGATTAATACAAGAGAAATTAGGCTGGAGCCCAGCAGATAATCTAGAACAGGGATTGAAAGAAACTTACGATTGGATAGATAATTTAGTTAAAAATAATATTCAAGATTATGACTCATAAAGTTAGTTTTGTTAATCCCAACTTTCAGCAAGGACCTACTGAATTCAATGCTTATTACTTGCCATATAGCCCTGGAGTTTTATGGTCCTATGCTAATCAATTTGCTCATATATCTGATAATTTTGAATTAGGTGATTTCATCTGGCGTAGAGATTCTATCAAAGAAGTAGTTAATCTGTTAAAAGACAATGCTCTAGTAGGTTTCTCTACTTATATATGGAATAGAAACTACTGTAACGTAATCGCTAGAGAATTGAAAAAAGCAAATCCAGATATTATAATTGTTCAGGGTGGACCAGAACCACCTATAGAAGACAAAAACTTCTTTGAACGTTTCCCCTATATAGATTTAGTAGTAAAGCAAGAGGGTGAGATTACTTTTAAAAGAATATTAGAAAATATTTTGATGAAAGAAGATTTCGCTAACATACCGGGCTTACTAGTAAATGATGGCGGTAAAATTTTTGATACTGGGGTAAGTGCTAGAATAGAAAATCTAGACGATATACCTAGTCCTTATCTGACTGGAGTATTCGACAAGTTGATGAAACAGCACCCAGATGTTACTTGGAATGCTATTCTTGAAAGTAATAGGGGTTGTCCATATCAATGCACATTTTGTGATTGGGGAAGTCTAACTTACAACAAAGTCAAGAAATTTGAATTAGATAGAGTTTTAGAAGAACTAGAATGGGCCGGCAGCCGGAAAACAGATTTTATTAGTTTTACAGATGCTAATTTTGGTATATTCCCAGATAGAGACATGATCATAGCAGACAAGTTAATAGAAATTCAAAAGAATTATGACAGTCCTAAGGCATATACATTTTCTTGGGCTAAGAATCAAAAGAAAGAAGTAGTAGAGATAGTTAGAAAATTAATATATGAGGGCGGATCTAGAATGGGTCTAACATTGTCTGTACAATCTATGGACGATAATGTGTTGTCTATTATTAAAAGAAGAAATCTTGATACAAACAAAATTTCAGAAGTTTTTGATCTTTGTGAAGAATATGATATACCATTATATACTGAACTTATTTTAGGTCTTCCAGGTGAAACACTAGAAACTTGGAAAGAAAATTTTTATAAATTGTACAAAGCAGGTAATCATACAGGTGTAACAGTTTATCAAGCACAGTTATTAGAAAATGCTGAAATGAATCTAACACAAAAAAATCCTTTCGAGATAAAAGGTAGTATAGTATACGACTATCTGATAGGTTCTAACAATGAAGCAGAACTTGAAGAAGGAATAGAAGTAGTAGTTTCTACTAAAGATATGCCTAGAGAAAAGATGCTAGATGCACAAGTATGGAGTTGGTTTCAAAATACGTTTCATATAAATGGTATGACTAACTATTTGTCTAGATTTTTATACAAGAAGTACAACATAGAATATAGTGACTTCTATGAGAAATTATTTGAAGCAGTACAAAAAGATGAATGGTTAAAATCAGAGATAGACAGAGTTAGAAATGCTTACGAAAATTGGACCAAAGCAGGAAAGATAGATCATCCCTTAGAACAGGGTATTGCTATACACGGATGGAATATAGTACATAGCACTATGATAATGATTCATAGCAGAGACAAACATAGAGATATATTCAAGTTTTTAAGAAATTTCGTAAAAGAAACTTATGATTTTCCCGAAGACATATATGAAGATTTGATGACTCTTCAAGAAAATTACTTTATCGATTATACACAATTGAAACAATATCCTAGAAAAGTAAAATTTAATAATGATATAATAGGCTATCTAGTTTTTGATAAAGACTTAAACAATAGTGCTGAATATGAATTTGAATTTCCAGAAGATAAGAATTCTTCTCTAATGAAGTATTGTGAACAAATATACATGGCTAGAAGAAGAAATTACGGAAAAGCCATGATATCTCAAGTATAATTTCCAACCATCATTTCGATTATAAATATTTCGTCATAAGAGGATAATATAGTGGGTAAGACAGTAGCAATGATAGGTGTAGGCAAGTTAGGTCAAGACTGTGCTGAAGTAATGGCAGAACACTACCAACTAGTTGGGTATGACGTAGAACCAAGATCACCCTCTAATTTTTCAATGGCTCCTTCTATAGAAGAAGCAGTTAAGAACAAAGACTTAATTTTTATCGCTGCTCCTACCCCGCATCATCCCATATATGGTGGAGAGTTGCCTACTAGCCATTTACCCAATAAAGATTTTGACTATACGATAGTCAGCAAAATCCTCGAAGAAGTAAACAAACATGTAAATCAAAATCAATTAGTTGTTCTTATATCTACAGTATTGCCGGGCACAGTAAGAAACGTACTAAGACCACTCATTACTAATGCTAGATTTATATATAATCCTTATTTAATTGCTATGGGTTCTGTTAAATGGGATATGGTTAATCCTGAAATGGTTATCATAGGAACAGAAGATGGTAGCATTACCGGAGATGCTAATGAACTGATTGAGTTCTACAAAGTATTCATGCAAAACGATCCTAGATACGAAGTTGGTACTTGGGATGAAGCAGAATCTATTAAAATATTCTACAATACTTTTATCTCGGCTAAACTAGGGCTAGTCAACATGATACAAGACGTGGCAGAAGCCAATGGAAATATTAATGTAGATGTAGTAACTCAAGCATTAGCAAAGTCTACACATCGTATAATGGGACCTGCATATATGAAAGCGGGATTAGGTGACGCGGGTGCATGTCATCCTAGAGATAATATCGCGTTAAGATATCTAGCAGAAAGATTAGACTTAGGCTATGATCTTTTTGATGCTATTATGAAGGCTAGAGAAGTACAATCAGAAAAACTAGCATTAAAGTGTTTAAAATACAGCAATGATATAGTAATACTAGGCAAAGCATATAAACCAGCAGTATCGTATGTAAATGGTAGTTGCAGTTTATTGATAGGCCATTATATAGAAAAGCACGGCGGTAACGTTTATTACTATGATCCCAACACTAATGATTTAGAGTTACCTGCAGGAGTGAATACATTCTTGATAGGTTATTGGGAAAAGTGGGTAGAAGAATTTAAATTCCCAGAAAATTCTACAGTTATCGACCCATGGCGAACTATGAAGAATGATGTTAATAATGTTACAACGTTAGTACATTATGGTAATACTAGAAAATAAGAATATAAATGGCATTTAATTACGGACATATAGATCCATTCTGGAATATAGAAGAAGTTAAAGCATTCCCATATCAACGTCAACCATTAATGGATTATGAGATCGACAACTGGCGATCTCAGGGCTACGACTATGTTAAAAGTTTTTCTGGTCAAATGTATGGAAGTAATAATCCTATGCCTAAGTGGGTTAAGCACTTCGAATATTATTTTCAAAATGATCATCATAAATTTACCTATAATTTTTATAAAATGCAAACATTAGAAATAATGCCAACTCATTCTGATCATTATCAAACATACATGAAAGTTTTTGATGTTGATTTCAAAGACTGTATTAGAATTTTAGTAATGCTGGAAGACTGGAAACCGGGACATTATTTAGAAATAGACGGAGAAGGCATCACTAATTGGAAAGCAGGTGACTGGTTTTCATGGAGGAGTGGCGCTCTTCATGCTGCCGCTAACATAGGAATAGAAGATAGATACACTCTACAAATAACCGCATCAGAAATACATGGTACGAAAGACACATACGGAAAATTACATTGGTATAATCTTTCAGATTTAAAAACTAAAAACGTTTCAAAAAAGTGTGCTTTTATGAAATATTATATAAAGAGAGTACTAAATGTAAGTTCTGATTTTTCGGATGACATAGATAAAATGCCTACCTACGTATACATGAATAATGGAATTATAAAAGAATTAGGTGAAATATCTCATTCACCTGATATGTCAGATTATTATAATAAGGTTGGAATTAGATTTTACTTATATGAGCCTTTATGCTCTTACTTAGAAAGTAGCGATAAAAATAATTACTTAGGAGTTAAATCAGAGTTCACTAGTGACATAAATCCTAGTGAGTTGAGAGCTTATGAATTGGATTCTATTCAAGAGTATGCTGATAGAAACAAATTGACTAATGTTACGGTTTATACAGGAGATTACGAAGCAGAAAAGTGGTATCCTCATTATTCTATAAATTTGAAATACGATGACATTTTTGTTAATACATTAGAACGACCAAAAGATATAGAAACAGTTGCTCCAGTAAATTCTAGTAAAATTAATAAAAAATTTATCTGCTTGAATTGGCGTCATACTATACACAGACACCTAACAGCAGCATTTCTTTCAAAGCGTGATGTTTATTTGTCTTGGTATTTTATGATGGATACTGATAAGTTAGTAGAAATTGATTGGTTAAATTTAGAAAATTTTAAATATAAACAAGATGTGACAGAAGGTTTAGCAGTATTAAATGATAAAGGACCATTTACAGTAGATTTAAACACCGTGAATCACAATCAGGTAGAAGATATAAAAGTCGCATTTTATCCAAATCAATACGATACTATTTTCGATTATATAGGTGTATATAATCTAGACATATCAAAATATTATGATGAAGTATTTTGTTCTATAGTTACTGAAAGCAGATACGCACAGCCAACTGGTAACTTTAGTGAGAAGATATTAAACACTATCTGGCATAAGAAACCATTCATAGTAGTCGCCCCACCTCATACTTTGAAAGCGTTTAAATCATATGGGTATAAGACATTCAGCGATTTCTGGGATGAAAGTTATGACGACTGTTATGACCATCAAGAAAGATTAACTAAAATATTTGATCTGATAAATTATATTGACAGTCAAAGTATTGAAACTCTTAAAGAATGGTACGTACAAATGCAGGATATATTAGAATATAATTTAAATTTGATTAAAACAAAGATGCCTACTAGACATGAAATTTATTCAAGAATTCGAAAATAATATTAGCGACTATTTTGGATCACCATATGGTGTAGCCGTAGATTGTTGTACGCACGGAATAGAATTGTGTTTGCGTATGCTAAAGATTACTCAAGCCAGTTGTCCAAAACATACTTACTTGAGTATACCTATGACATTCATGAAATTAGATATTGATTGGAACTTTACAGATGAGCAGTGGTCTAAATACTACAAGATAGGTGATACAGCAATATATGACGCAGCAGTACTCTGGGAACCGCGCAGTTATATACCTAAAAGTCTCATGGTTCTTAGTTTTCAATTCAAGAAACATTTAGGTCTGGGTAGGGGTGGAATGATATTAACAGATAACATAGACTATCTATGTGAACTAAAAAAATTAAGATATGACGGAAGAACAGACGATGCTCCCTGGGCAGAGCAAGATATAGAAACTATGGGATATCATTATTATATGACCCCAGAAACCGCAGAAAAAGGCTTGAGAGATTTTCACTCTAAGAAGAATTTAGAACCTAGAGTCTGGAGTTATAGAGATTATCCCGACATAAGCAAAATGAAAATTTTTAAAGGAAAAATATGACTTATTATTTAAAAAAATCAGATTGGCTGGATCCCAGGAAAATTTTAAAAAAAACTTTGTTGAGTAAATCCGACATGCCAGAGGGAATGAGTTTAGGCATGCTCAACATGTCTAACAGACTAGAACTTCAATACGATGTTTTAGATCGTTTTGCTTCGGGCAAGGTAATAGCCGACCTAGGTTGCGGAACTGGATTACTAGGCCTTAGAGCATTAGAAGCAGGTGCTGAATTTGTTTATTTTGTAGAAGTAGATGAACAAATGCATCATATCATTAGTAATGTATTACCTAATAAATGCGACCCAAACAAGATCAAAATAATGCATAAAGATATAGAAAATTTGACTGATGAAGATTTTGATCATTCAGTAGATATAGCGGTTTCAGAGTTTTATGGTCCTAGATTGTTTGATGAAGGATATGTAAGTTATGTTAATCATCTCAAGAGTCTCAAAGCATTCGAACAAACACGATTTTTCCCTAATAAATTTGGTATAGATTTTTATTTTTATGAAAATATCGATTTCAACGATTCGAGAATTTGGCCTCCTCAACCTGAATTAATAGATCATTTTAAATTTATGTATAAAGAGAAGCCGTTCTCGGCGGGAAACATGTCACCTCTTACTGCTAAGGGTATTAAAGATAAAGAACCCGATTTTTCTATCACCTTCGATACCCGGACATTAATTTTTAATAATACTTTTGAATTTACTTATAATAGAAATACAGAATGTTTATTTTTGGGTAGAACTTACCACTGTACAGGATCTGCGGTGAAAAGAACTTATAATTATATGGGATGGTACCTAGGTGCAGATGATCACAATAAGACTTTTAGAATAATAATTGATAGGTCTAATGATTATAATCCATTAAAGTTACAATTATGCTAGCAAGAAACGAATGGGATCCCGTCAAGTCAATTATAGTAGGCATTGCTGATGATGCTACTATACCTACCTTAGATGCTAGTTTAAGACTAGTAAATTATGCTAGCGAAAAGATAGCAAAAGATATACCTACTGGACCCTACCCCCAGCAAGTAATAGATGAAGCAAACGAAGACTTAGAAAAGTTATGTGATTATTTGCGTTCATTAAACATAGAAGTATTCAGACCCGACAAAAATTTCAAACCAAACTATTATAATTATTGTCCTAGAGATACAGTAGTTGTTTATGATGACAAGATCATAGCAGCACCTATGCCCCTGAAAGCAAGAATAACAGAATTTGAAGCAATGAGGTCAACTCTTGAGAAGTTTAGACAGATCACAGTTATACCTAACAAATATAGTATAGAGAATTATAATCATGAATGTGTGGGGAATCCAGACATCCTAGCATTAAATGAATATCAGCCCTTATTTGACGCAGCCAACATATTAAGAGCGAACGACGAACTTTACTATCTAGTTAGTAACAGCGGTAACAAAAAGGGACTATATAAACTAAGAGAAATATTACCCGACGCAACGATACACCCTATAGAAAAGGTTTATAGTTATATGCACCTCGACAGTACTATCGCTTTTTTGAGGGAAGGCTTGATGCTATTGAATCCAAAACGCATAAAGACGTTGTATCAATTACCTGAACCATTAAGAAATTGGGATGTTATATGGGCTCCAGATCCAGTAGACATAGGACATTATCCGGGATTGTGTAACGCTAGTCCCTGGATCAACGTCAACTTACTCTCGGTAAATCCAAATTTAGCCATAGTAGAAGAACATCAAATAGAGTTAGCAAGAGAACTAGAGAAAAAGAAAATAGAAGTAAAACTGTTACCAATGCGCCATGCTAGAACTCTAGGTGGGTGTTTTCATTGTGTAACCTTAGACATAGAAAGGGGTTAATATGGCTTGTTTAAATAGCGATGGTAAATTTTGGTCTATTACTACCTACGAACATGAAATTTGGGGTAGTAACTGGCGCTGGGAAAAACCAGTAAACGAAGATTATGTGGCTTCAGAGTTAGTCAAGCATTTAAACAATAATTTTTATTATCTCCATATTACTACGGGCAGTCTTAGAGTTCACAATTTGAGTGATTTATTTACGGATAGTCAAATAAATGAAATGATGACAGGTAAAGCATTGTTAGTAATTAATCTTAATTGTGAGTCTCATATAGCAGATATATTAGAATCTATCTGGGAAGAAATAATTATTAAACATCAAATAAAATCAGATAGCGTAATTTTCATAACTGAATCTCATAATATAGGTAAATATGCTTATTCAGTAGCAGAAAAATTTAAATGTAGTCCTTTTAAAATTAAACATGTAAATTATGTAGAAATGATGTCTAAACCTCAAGAAAATTACAACCATAAACCATTGGAGTTTAGTAATATTAAAAAATGCTTTTTAAATTTTAATAGATTTTGGCGCCCGCACAGAGTTGCGCTAGTAAGTTTGCTTGTTAGTTATGGCTTGCTAGAGAAAGGATATGTTAGCCTAAGTAAAACTGCTACTCTGGGATCTCCATTTTCTTCTTTAAAAGACTTTTATGATAACAGAAATCAGTATATCAGAAATCAAAATTTATTAAAAGTCATCGAATGTAATAAAGAAAAAATAATTAATATTGGAGATTTAGTAGTAGATATTGAAGATTTAAGTGAAGTAGTACTTATAGGTGAAACTGACCGTACTTTGAAATATTATGAATCTAGTTATTTTAGTCTAGTAACTGAAACTAATTTTTACGGTAATACTGATATTGATCAATCTAGTGTTTTTATTACTGAAAAAATATTTAGACCAATGGTACATTTTCAGCCCTTCATGGTATTATCAACTTTTAATTACCTTAAATATTTGAGGGAAAAAGGTTATAAAACTTTTCATCCATACATAGATGAATCATATGATGATGAAGAAGACGATGATCTAAGAATGATCAAAATAATTAATGAAGTAAGAAGATTATGTAGTTTTTCAGATGATCAAATAAAACAGTTTATCGAAGATTGCAAACCCATATGTATTCATAATTATAATTTACTAACAACTAGACAATTAACTTTTACAGATTTAGTATAGGAATTAGAATATGGCTTGTTTGAATAAAGATGGACAATCTATTTTTTTAAAAACTGAAAATTATGAAGGACAATTTTCTGTAGGACTTGTTGATCATATTTTTTCAGAAAGAATTGATCCTTTTTTTGAAAATATAGATTATTATTATTTTGAATTTACTAATGGTCCTAGTCTTTTAGAAAATAATTTAGAAGAGATATTTACAACAGAGGCTTTAGATAAAATACGAAATGAAAATATATTCCTAATATGCAAAAATAAAAACGAAGCATTTACGTCTGTTATAGAACCGCTGTATGAACAAGTAATTATGAAATATCAAATAAATCCTAACAAATTGATATTGTTAACAAACTCTCAAAATATTCATGAACACGCTACTAAGGTAGCAAAAAAGTATGATATGCCCCTGTTTCAAATTAAAATTATTTGTGAATGCGAAAGAGCTATTTCTAATGATCTAGATCATTTTACTAAAGATTTAAATTTAAATCCAGAATTTCCTAAAATAGAAAACATTAAAAAATGCTTTTTAAACTTTAACAGAAGATGGAGACCCCATAGACCTGCTTTAGTTGCTCTAATGAAAATAAGAAACTTACTTGACAAAGGTTATGTGAGTTTAACAAAGTTTGACAACAAAAACGATTGGAATCCAGTCAATAATTGGGGAAATTTTGTTGACATGGTCGAAGCAAATTTCATTAAAGATCCGGATTTAAAACAACTATTTTTAGAAAATAAAGAAGTTATAAAAAGTATTGAAAACTTAACTATAGATGTAGAGGATCTTTCTGATCCCATATGGTACCTAACAGAATCAACTATAAAATACTATCATGAAACTTACTTTAGCATAGTTTCTGAACCATACTATTACCGAGATTCTGATGAAGGACATTGCATACATTTTTCAGAAAAAACCTTCAAGCCTATCGCGCATAAACATCCGTTTATTATAGTCTCATCACCATACTCATTACGCGACTTAAAAAGAATAGGTTATAAAACTTTTCATCCATACATAGATGAATCATATGATGATGAAGAAGACGATGATCTAAGAATGATCAAAATAGTTAATGAAATAGAAAGATTGTGTAATCTTTCACAATCAGAATTAAAGAATTTCCTTGATAACTGTCAGGATATATGTGAATACAATTATAATTTTATTTGTTCAGCAAAAATATGGGTAATGTAAAATGACCTGTTTAAATAAAAATGGTGTATCACACCTTTTTATAAACTGGGGTGATACAACAATAGAAACAGATACTATAAACCAATCATTTCCAGAAAAAGATGATCCGTTTTTTGACAATTTAGACTATTACCATTTTCGTTTTAGTACTCATGATAGTTTAAAAATAAACGATCTTACAGACATATTTACTAAAGAAGAATTGGATAGAGTACGAAATGAAAATGTATTTTTAGTATGTCATAATTCTCACGAAGGTTTTATGACAATAGTAGATACACTCTATAAACAAATAGTTATAAAACATAGAATAAATCCAGAAAAATTAATACTATTAACTAATTCTCAAAATATACATGAATATGCTGCCGATGTAGCAAAAAGATATAATAAATCTATGTTACAAATTAAATGTATCAATACTTGTGAATTGATGACTAGTCAATCACTACATACTATTGATAAATCAAAAATAGAATTTCCTAAAATAGAAAACATTAAAACATGCTTTTTAAACTTTAACAGAAGATGGAGATTTCATAGACCTGCATTGGTTGCTCTAATGAAGATACGAAATTTGGTAGACGAAGGTCATATAAGTTTAAAACAAGATATAGAGGAAGGAAGTGAATGGAGGAAATTTCTAGAGCAAGTAGAAAAAACTGACTTAATAAGAAACGAATATTTGAAACAACTTTATTTAGAAAATAGAAAAGATATATTAAATATATCCGATTTAGTGTTAGACACAGCAGATTTTTCTAGCCCAATATGGTATCTAACAGAGTCAACTGTAAACTATTATAATGAGACTTATTTTAGTATAGTTTCTGAGACCTTTTATTATAAAAATGATGAAAATCATAGTATATTTCTTACAGAAAAAACCTTTAAACCCATAGCGCATAAACATCCATTTATTGTAGTTTCAACTCCACATTTTTTATATCGCTTAAAAGAACTGGGATATCAGACTTTTAGCCCATATATAGATGAATCATACGATGGTGAAGAAGATGATGATCTAAGAATGATCAAAATAGTTAATGAAATAGAAAGATTGTGTAATCTTTCACAAGAACGGTTAAAAGAATTTTTAGCAGCATGTGAACCCATATGCGAGTACAATCATAATTTACTGTCAAATAGACTAGATTATCGTAGATCAACAAAAAAATACTTATACTAATAATTGTTAAATACTACATGTGGATCAAGAAACTTTATCAAAAAATAAAACGTGAACTAGCCTATAGAAAGCGAATCAAAGAACTACGTAAGCGTGACCCATTTATATATAAATAGTTCATGCATTATTTAGGAATCAGTTGTGGTTTTCATGACGCAGCAGTTAGTGTTGTGAATTCGAAAGGTGAAATTCTATTCGCAGGCCATAGCGAACGCTATAGCAAGAATAAGCACGATGCTGAATTGTGCCCAGAAATCATGGCTGATGCTTTCAACTATATAGGTGATCAACCCTATCAATTGCACTATTATGAGAGACCATTTGCTAAGGCTGTAAGACAAGTACGTGCAGGGCAGAAAGTGGGTCCTCTTTTAGCCCGTAATGTGATAGGTAAAGAAATATACGATAGCATGAAAAGCCCTAGGATATACACCCACTGTCATCATCTTAGCCATGCAGCTGCTGGATTTCAAACTAGTCCTTTTAGTGATGCTACTATAATAGTGATAGATGCCATCGGAGAGTTAGATACAGTTTCTATCTGGGATGCTTACTATGACTATAAAGGTAACGCGGTATATAGAAAATTATGGTCTAAGAAATATCCTAATAGTCTAGGTATGTTTTATAGCGCAGTCACTCAGCGAGTAGGTCTAAAGCCCATGGATGAAGAATATATCTTAATGGGCATGGCGGCATATGGTCAACCTAAACACACAGATAAGATGATCATGGACTTGTTGCATGACAAGTTCTCGCTAGATTTCACTCACAATCTTCATGCTGGGTTAGATGATGAGTTTTTGAAAGATGCAGATAACGAAGACATGGCTGCGTCAGCACAAAAATTCATAGAAATACTATTGAGTGTAGTCTTATATAAAGCAAAAGTTCTTGGCACTAGTAACAACTTAGTGTATGGAGGTGGAGTAGCACTCAATTGCTTAGCCAACAGACAGATAGGTGCTTACTACAGAAATATATGGATAATGCCTAATCCAGGTGATGCTGGAAATAGTTTAGGTGCAGCGGCTCTGGGATATAAGAAAAAATTAAATTGGAGAAATGCTTTTCTAGGTCATGAGATTTCAGGTTACTATCCAGTAGTTCCGGCATTTCTAGAATTAAACAAAAATAAAATAGTAGGGGTAGCATCAGGAAAAGCAGAATTTGGTCCTAGAGCGTTAGGCAATAGATCATTATTAGCAGACCCCAGGGGCCCTGATATTAAAGACAAAGTAAATGAAATAAAACGCAGACAAAAATTCAGACCATTCGCTCCAGTAATCTTAGAAGAATTAGTGCATCAATACTTTGAAATGCCTCATGGTTGGCAGAATAGCAGATATATGCAAGTAGTAGCGAGATGCAAGTACCCTGATAAGTTTCCTGCTATTATACATGCTGATGGTACTAGCAGAGTTCAAACAGTACCTAAAGATGATTCAGGTATAAGAAAGTTACTGAATCTCTGGTATGTAGATAAGAAATGTCCTATGTTATTGAATACTTCTTTGAATATCAGGGGCGAACCAATGGTAAATGATCGTAGTGATGCTAAACGTTTTCAAGAGAAATATGGGATCAAAGTAGTATGAAAAAAGTATATTATTATCAGTTAGATGAATGGGAGCATGTATTACGAATAGGAAATATGTATAGTAATATAGGCGAGAAATTAATTCCTATTACTGATGTAATAGATCCTGATATTAATTGTTATTGGTTCAGTGAATATAAACCATTACATAAAATTCTTGAAATAATATCAGACATACACTGGGATAATATAAGAAATAATAATAAAATAATTGTTATTGACGGAGCAAGAGAATCTATACGTTTTGGATACCCAACTATAATTGAAAAAATTATTTTAGAAAAACATATAAAACCAGAACAAATTTATTTTTTAGTTCCATACAAAACTTTAATTCCTATAGCTAGAAATTTGATAGATCATGAAATTAATGTTTTAGTAACTAATTGGGTAATATCTGGCGAAAAAATATTTTGGGATGAAGCAAGGTCTCTAACATTTACGGACATACCACAAAAAAAATTTTCTATATTTAGTAGAGCTAACAGATTATGGCGAACACAATTTTTTTATGAGTTAATAAAACAAGACTTGTTAAAAGAATGTCATTACACTTTTGCGGCAATAAATCCGTACGCAGATAGTTTTGAAAAAGCTCTTTGTGGAAATTTATTAGATAAAGAGCCTGATAAATCAATTTTAGTGAATGAATTTTCTTCATGTATAACTGCAATTAAGGAGTGGTTAAACGGTGTTCCGTATATGGGAAGTTCAATAAATTATAGTTCTAATTTAGATGAGTTTTTGATACCTTTGATGAACAATTCGGATCTGCATGTAGTGATAGAAACGACAGTTGATGATGGCTATATACCACATTTTTTTACTGAAAAAACTTTTAAACCTATTAATGCTAAGAAACCTTTTTTAATTTATAGCACATTTAAATCCTGTCATTATTTAAGAGAATTAGGATTTAAAACTTTCGATGGAATAATTGATGAAACATACGACACTATTGAAGATCATACAAAAAGAAGAATCGCTATAGTAAATGAAATGAAACGAATTAATAATTTAAGTTCCGCAGATTATAAATTATTATTAGAAAAATGCCAGCCTATCGTAGATTATAACTATAAACATTATATCGAAGAAATAACCAAACCCTCTGATTCAGAAGTAATTTTAGGTATTTTAAATTTGTAAATTTATTTTTTAACTAAGTAAACATATGCTAAGAGATGTGTTTTATTTTGGAGATAAGCCCAACGTTCATCCAAGAGAACGATATGCTCAATCTCTAGAAGATGCTAGAAACCAATGTACTACCGAACACTTTTGGATAATCAACGAATTCTGCGATTATACAGATTTTGACTGGGACTTTGAATTTGAATTTCTACCAGACGAAGACGTTTGGGCTGAAGATCACAACAACATCTGGCCTAGCATTTATCAGAAAGATAGCGGAACTTGGTTGTGTAGTAGCCAACCCAGTGATATAAGAATATATAGGAGTGATGTCAGCCCAATAAAAAGAAAAAACATCAAAAATGATTGTTGGGTAATAACTGGCAACATAGATGAAACTAAATTTGATTTTGGGTGGCATCCTGATCCCACTGACCCGCCTTTTATATACAAATGGGGATGCAAGTTCTTTCCAGTAGAATTAAAATCAGTACTTGAGTATAGAGTCCCGGGCGCAACTCAAATTAAGTACATGGATACTATTGTTGAGTTATTGCCTGACCGCGACAAGATACGCGAGATACAAAAAATAGATAGAGACAAGTGGGACATTACTTGGCAACCTAGTCCATTAGACCCTCCCTATATCTATATCTGGGGTAACAAATACATAGATGGTCGTTTGATATCAACATTAGAGTACCATGCTGAGGGTGCTACTGAGAAAAAATACATGCCTGAACTTCTAGCAGTACTTCCTGAATGGGAAAGATGGCACGAACATTCACCCGTAGATAAATCTAAATTTGATTTTTCATGGCGACCAGATCCCAGAGAACCTGATTACATTTATGTATGGGGTAACAAATATGAACCAGCAGAAATTAAGCCAACACTTGAATATCGTGTACCCAATGCTACTGAAATAAAATATATGACTAACGATGTTCCTTTGTTACCTCAATGGGATCGTTGGAAGATTTTACATAAGGTAGACATGAACAGTTTTGACTTTTCATGGCGCCCGGATCCACTAGAACCGCCGTTTATCTATGTGTTTGGTAATGATCAATATCCCGGCACTGTCATGCCTACTTTAGAATATCATGTTCCTGGTGCTACTGACATAAAGTATATCAATGATGTTGTTGTTAAGTTAGCCCCTGCACCTGAAAACTTTCAGCATTTAGAAGATGCTAGTGGTATAAACTATGCCTGGGTCCCAGATCCCACATCACCTCCCTACATATACGTATGGGGCAATCAATGGAATAAAGCAGAAGATAAAGCAAGCATAATTTATGAAGTACCGGGTGCTACTGAGTACAAGTACATGGAAGAAAAATCACGTAAAGCACCATCTACAAAGAATTGGCAAATACCAGATTATATAGATGTAGACAGTTTTGATTTTTCATGGGAACCCAACCCGCACGATCCACCTTATATCTATGAGTTCGGAACTCAATGGCAAAAGACGGGTGGACCTAGATATGTAGTAGAGGGCGCAACTGAGATCAAATATGTAGACATACAACGTGCTAAAGCCAAACCCAGACTAAATGATACTGGTTGGCAGTTTGCTTACAAAGTAGATTTATCTTCATTTGATTTTTCATGGCACCCTGACAATACCGAACAACCTTACATATACTTGTTTGGTTGTGATAGATATCCAGTAGAATCTATGCCAGTCATAAAATACGAAGTGCCCGGAGCCACAGAGATAAAGTACGTTCTTGATCTACAAGTAAAGTTGGCTCCAGATATTTCTAAATTTATAGTTCCTGAAAACTTAGATGTAACAGAATTTGATTTCTCTTGGGTACCTGATCCTCACGACCCACCTTATATCTATGAGTTCGGAACTCAATGGCAAAAGACGGGTGGACCTAGATACGTAGTAGAAGGTGCAACTGAGATCAAATATGTTGAAGGATCTAAAGCAAAAACTAGACCTAATTTCGACAACTGGGTTAAAATGCCTGGCTTAGTTATCGAATCATTCGATTACAGTTGGCACCCCGATAGTACAGAAGAGCCATATATTTACGTATTTGGTAATCAATATTACTCTGCTGAAAAAATGCCTACTATAGAATATAGGGTTGGTAGTGCTACAGAGATAAAGTACGTCAATAATATAGTGGCTAAATTAGGTTCAGACAAAACTAAATGGCAAATACCAGATAACTTAGATGTAACAGAATTTGATTTTTCGTGGGTACCTGATCCCAGTGATCCCGCCTACATTTATCAGTTCGGCACACAATGGCAAAAGACTGGCGGACCTAGATACGTAGTAGAAGGTGCAACAGAAGTAAAATATGTAGATACACAAAAAGTTACTAAGGAATCAACTCCTGACGAATTCAAGGTGTTTGATAATTTAGTAATCGAATCATTTGATTATAGTTGGCATCCTGACAGTACAGAAGAACCATATATTTATGTATTTGGTAATCAACACTATCCTGCTGAAAAAATGCCTACCATAGAATATAGAGTTGACGGTGCTACTGAAATCAAATATGTTAATGACATAACAGCGAAATTAGGTCCAGACAAAACTAAATGGCAGATACCAGATAATATAGATGACACAACGTTTGATTTCTCTTGGATACCTGATCCCTGTGATCCTCCATATATCTATGAGTTTGGCACTCAATGGCAAAAGACGGGTGGACCTAGACATGTAGTAGAGGGTGCAACTGAGATCAAATACGTAGACATACAAAAGGCGATTCGTTTACCCGATAAAAAATATTTCGTAGATGTTTCTGAATATGGAGTAGCAGATTTCGATTATAGTTGGCATCCTGACAGTACAGAAGAACCATATATTTACGTGTTCGGTAACAAATATTTTCCAGCAGAAAAAATGCCTACCATAGAATATAGAGTAAAGGGTGCTACGGAAAAGAAATATATCAATGAATTAAATCATACTTGTAAATTAAAACCCAGATTAGAATTATTCAAACATCATGAAGAATGTGACTTGCCTGACTATGGTTGGATACCAGATCCTGACTCTCCTCCCTACATATATGCTTGGGGCAATCAATGGAATAAAGCAGAAGATAAGATAAGCGTTTCTTATACTGTAGAAGGTGCCACAGAATACAAGTACATGGAAGAACGTGCTATACGTAAACCATCTTTAGACAATTGGCAACTACCACTGAATATAGACAAGACAAGTTTTGACTTTTCTTGGGAACCTAATCCACATGATCCCCCGTATGTCTATGAGTTCGGTACTCAATGGCAAAAGACCGGCGGTCCTAGATATGTAGTAGAAGGTACTGCCGAGATCAAATACGTAGACATTTTACAATGTAAGTTACTGCCTTCGCTAGACAATTGGCAAGTAGATAAAAATATTGATGTTAAGACTTTTGATTTTTCATGGCATCCAGATTCAAACAGTCCTCCATATATCTATCAATTTGGTACACCGTTAGATAGAGAAGATGGTCCTAGATACGTGACTCCCGGTAACAACGGAGAAGTAGTATATCTAGAACGAGTACATCTAGATGAAAGTGATATCATCAACGTGAGCAGTTATCAAATTGATACTACACTTGAAGATTTGATCAATCAACATCCAGACGAAGTATTCTGGGCTACACGTAAAAATATCAACTACGAAAACTTTGATTTTGAATGGAGACCAGAAATAGTTGATGTAGCATGGGAAGACTTCGTGCATGTGTTTGGTTCTCCAGACAGCGAAATAACTCAAACTTATTTTGTTAACGCTAAAGCTTATTTGTCAGGAAATACTCAATTTAAATTTGTTGAAGACAAAGAACTAACTGACGAATATATGTCTGGATTATTCGTACAACCTGATTTGTTCTTCGTAGACAAGGGAAATAAAGAAGCAGGATCTAGATTTAGTGCGCTAAAAACTAAGTTTGGAGACAAGATACAAAAAACAAGATTCTTGAATTCTTGGGTAGATACTATAAGTCGTTGTGTTAATAGATCGTCAACTGATCTTTGCTGGATACTTAATAGTGAGTTAGATTACTCTACTTTTAATTTTGATTATTATCCTAATCCTTGGCAAATGAAAATGGTTCATGTATTTGGTACTCAATGGTCTCATTGGGGTAGTACTTTCATAGTGAATCGAGAAAACTTCTCTGAAGACACCAAATATATAAAGATCATAGAACACTTATCTAATTTAAACTTCGTAAAAAATCGTAAAGCACAGGCTACTAATAATCTTTATAACATCATATTAGTAGATCACGGTAATAAGAACATAGAAAGCGTCAAGTCTTTGTTAGAATTAAAAGCACAAGATAAACGTGTTAGCGTTGTCCCGTTCAATGAATCATATCTACAAACATTTAAAGATATCTTTTCTACATTAACGGGTAGGAAAGAAGAAGCAGTATGGATTTGCAGTAGCGTATGCGACTATAGTAATTTTGATTTCTCTTACATTTGTGATCCGTTCGCTAAAGAAAATCTTCATGTATTTCCCAGCGACAAACAAAAGTTTGGTGATACTTTCTTACTAGATATAAACAAAACTAAAGATATAATTGACAGTTTAGAATTGCTACAGCAGTATGAGAAAGTTAACTACAATCAGCATCAAAGAGTCAAGCGTTTATCTTCACCGGTATTTACTCACGATCACGAT
>Ga0070749_10000970_pt1 | contig 19415 bp, 19 predicted proteins | sample VirMetDEL_Nov_18_FD_75180 | JGI IMG/M metagenome (GOLD analysis project Ga0070749, IMG submission 75180) | Aqueous microbial communities from the Delaware River and Bay under freshwater to marine salinity gradient to study organic matter... | ecosystem: Environmental > Aquatic > Marine >...
ACTGTGATATTGCTGTTCTTGATGACGTGGTTGTACAGGAGAACGCCTACACAGAAGAAGGCCGTAACAAGGTTCGTAACCAGTACTCTCTGTTGTCGTCTATTGAAGGTGCAGACGCTAAAGAGTGGGTTGTAGGAACTCGCTACCATCCTAAAGACCTCTACAATGACATGCTTGAGATGCGTGAAGATGTCTTTGACGAGAATGGTGAGAAGGTTGGTGAAGAGAACATCTATGAGATTCTTGAGGCTGCTGTAGAAGACATTGGTGACGGCACTGGAGAGTTTCTCTGGCCTCGTCAACAGCGTAAAGACGGTAAGTGGTTTGGCTTTGATCAGAAGACTCTTGCCCGTAAGCGTGGTCAGTACCTCGACAGGATGCAGTTTAGGGCTCAGTACTACAATGACCCTAGTGACCCTGACGATAGACCTCTTGAGTATGACCAGTTTCAATACTTTGACAAGAAGTTCCTTAAGCTTGACAACGGTAACTGGCACTACAAGGGAATGAAACTTAATCTTGTCGCTGCTGTTGACTTTGCCTATAGCGTATCCAAGAGGGCTGATTGGACTGCTATTGTTGTCGTTGGTGTAGATGCAGACAATAATTTCTACGTCCTAGACATTGATAGGTTCCAGACTGACGGTAGAGCCTCTGTGTATTTTGATCATATTCTTGACTTGTACAACAGATGGTCATTCAGAAAACTCAGGGCTGAAGCTACGGCTGCTCAGGCTTCAATCATCAGGACTCTAAAGGAAGACTACATCATTCCTTATGGGTTGTCTCTTAAGGTTGAAGAAGTAAAGCCTACAAGAAACCAAGGGTCCAAAGAAGAACGTATGGAAGCTATCCTTATGCCTCGATACGACAATGGACAAATCTACCACTACCCTAGTGGCAACACTCAAATCTTGGAAGAAGAACTTATTTCAAGAAACCCTGCTCACGATGACGTTAAGGATGCTCTTGCTACTGCTATTGAAGGAGCCATCAAGCCTACCTTCAGAACTCAGAAGAAAGAGTCCAGTAACGTAATTGTGTTTAACACTAGATTCAGAGGAAGAGCCGCATAATGGCTGGTACAACTATTGACGTTGAACATACTCTTGACCCAGATTATCTGGCTAAGGAAATCTCCAACCGTTATACGGAATGGGGTATGTTCCGTCAGAAGAAGGTTGAAGAGTGGAAAGAACTTCGTAACTACCTCTATGCGGTAGACACAAGAACTACATCCAATGCGGTCCTTCCTTGGTCTAACAGCACTACGACACCTAAACTTACTCAGATCATGGATAACCTCCATGCCAACTACCTAGCCGCCCTGTTCCCTTCTCGTAACTGGATGCGCTGGGAGGGTGACACAAAAGAAGACAACGCCAAAGGTAAGGCCACCCTTGTTCAGTCTTACCTGTACCACAAGCTGCGTAAGTCTGACTTTGAAAAGACTGTCTCTGATCTTGTCTACGACTACATTCAGTACGGCAATGCTTTTGCACAGGTGATCCATGACAGACAAATCAACCCGGAAGACCAAAGCACGATTTACATTGGTCCTCGTGTTGTCCGTATCTCTCCTTTTGATATTGTCTTCAATCCCGTAGCCAATAGTTTTGGAGAGACACCCAAGATCATTCGTTCCATCAAGACTCTTGGTGAACTTAAACGAGACCTTGAGGCAGACCCTCAAAACGCTTACTTCAAGGAAGTCTTCAAAAAGACTATTGCTAACCGTCAGTCTGTCTTGTCTGCTGACGAAGTTCATAAGTCTGAGGGCTTTGTTGCTGATGGATTTGGTTCAATCCAACACTACTACGAAAGTGACTACGTCGAAATCCTGACCTTCTACGGGGATATGTACGACAAGGAAAAAGATGAGTATCTTGGCAACCGAGAGATTACAATTCTTGACCGTGCCTATGTACTGAACAATATCCCTTGTCAGTCTTGGTTTGGTAAGCCCTCTATCTTCCACGTTGGTTGGCGTCCTCGCCCTGATAACATCTATGCCATGGGGCCTTTGGATAACCTTGTTGGTCTTCAATACCGTCTTGACCATCTGGAAAACCTCAAGGCTGACGTGTTTGACCAGATTGCCTACCCTGTCAAGATCATTCGTGGAGATGTTGAAGAATTTGATTGGACACCGGGCGCTGAGATTTATGTCGGTGAAGAGGGTAACGTAGATTATCTTCGTCCTGATGCTACAGCCCTGCAAGCAGACTTCCAGATTGATGTTCTAATGAATCGTATGGAAGAAATGGCTGGTGCTCCCAAGCAGGCTATGGGCTTCCGTACTCCGGGTGAGAAGACAGCCTTTGAAGTCCAATCACTTCAGAACTCAGCCTCTCGTATCTTTGAACACAAGGCTGGTCGGTTTGAAGCTTTGTTCCTTGAGCCTATCCTGAACGCTATGCTTGAGATTGGTCGTCGTAACCTTGACCGTTTTGAGACAGTACAAGGAACAAATGAAGACACAGGCTCTAGCTTCTTCCTTGAGATTCAAAAGAGTGACCTACTGGCTCAAGGTAAACTTATTCCTGTCGGTGCCAGACACTTTGCTGAGAGAGCCAGACGAGTCCAGAATCTGACACAACTGATGCAAGTGAAAGCTTCTGATCCTTCTGTTGCTCCTCACTTGTCTGGTAAAGAAATCGCTCGTATCTTGGCTCAAGAGCTTGGTGAGGAGAAAATCTTTGGAGAGAATATCGCCATCGAGGAACAGGCTCAGACACAAAATGCTCTCAGCGATGCAGAAGCTAATGTCCAAGAAGAACTCATGGCTAAGGCAGAGGTAGGACGTTAATGGACGCTCGTTGGCTTAAGGGTAAAGAGGTTGACAAGGATCAACGTAGGAAAGAAGTAATGGCCTACAAGAACGCCTTTGAAGACCTTAAAGAGATTCTCGAACAGCACTTCAAGAAGAAACCTGCTGTTAGGGATTACAGTGATGAAGGTTGGGTCTACCAACAGATCGCTGTGAATGAGTACAATGCTGTACTCGAAGACGTACTTAAACTCATCAAACTAGATAAGGAATAACCATGTCCGTTTTTGAAGGTGTAGATAACCAAAACACCGAAGCCGCTGAAGCTAACCAAGGTCAAACTAACCAATCGTTTGTCCAGAAACTAGCAGAAGCAAAAGGCGACAAGTGGCGTGACCCTGAGGTCATTGCAAAAGGGAAACTGGATGCAGACGCCTACATCGAACAATTGAAAGCTGAACTCGAAGCTACTAAAAAGCTTGCAGAGCGCGCAGCCAAGATTGAAGAGCTTGCCGCTAAGTTGGAGCAGAAGGCTGCGGAGCCCAACACCGCGACTGCTTCCTTTAATCCCGTTGGCGCTACAGCAACTCAAACCAAGTCTGCACTGAGCGAAGAGGATATTCAAAGCCTTGTCGAAAAGACGCTGACTAAGCGTGAACAGACACAAACGATTGACCAAAATATCAAGCAGGTTGACACCCAACTGCAAGAGATTTTTGGTACTGAGGCCAAACAAAAGCTTATCGAGAAATCGAAAGAACTTGGTCTTAGTGTTAGTCGTTTGAAGGAGATTGCCGGGGAATCCCCCACAGCTTTCTTCTCAATCATCGGTGAGAAGCCTAAAGAGTTTCGACCCATGACGAACGGTTCTGTCCGCACAGAAAGTGTCTCTCAACAGTCTTCAGGTGAACGCACTAATGCGTATTACCAGAAGATGCGTAAAGAAAACCCTCGTCTCTTCCAGCAATCGACTGAGCAAATGCTTCAGGATCGTATTCGTCTGGGGGATCGTTTTTACAAATAAGGAGACTTAGATGTCTGGTATGACTACCGCTAACACCGAGCATCTGATTCGTGCAGAGCTTTACAGCGCCACGCTGAAGGAAATCCTGCGCGATGAGATGATGGCTCAACGCTTTGTGCAAATGCTGCAAGGCTTCCCTGATGGTAACACCTTCACTATTCCGTCTATCGGTCAACTGACTGTGCGGGATTATGTTGAAGATACTGCTATCCAATACAGCCCGCTGGATACTGGTGAGTTCCAGTTCTCAATCACCGAGTACCTCTCGTCAGCTACCTACATTACCAAGAAGCAGATGCAAGACTCGTACTACTCGCAGATGCTTATCTCGAAGTTTGTCCCTGAAATGGAACGTGCCATTATGGAACACTTCGAGCTTACCACTCTGGCTACGCCGGAAGCTGGTGTGTCGGCTAACTCGAATGAAACCATTGATGGCTTCGAGCATCGCTGGGCTGCTGGTGGTTCAGGTGCTGTTATCACTATTCAGGACTTCGCCCGTGCGCGCTATGTTCTGAAGAAGGCTAACGTCCCTGACCGTAACCTGATCGCTCTGGTTGACCCCTCGGTTGAGTACACTCTGAACACCCTGACCAACCTTGTCTCGGTTTCAGACAACCCTCGCTGGGAAGGTATCATCTCGGAGGGTATCGCCACTGGCACGAAGTTTGTCAAGAACGTCTACGGCTTTGACGTTTACACCACAAACTACCTGCCGACAATCACTGACGGTGCTCTGCCCGACGCTGCTAACAACAACGTGGACTTTAGCTCTGTCAATGGTAAGGCTAACCTCTTCTTCTCGGCTGATGCTTCGGTTACTCCGTTTGTGGGTGCTTGGCGTCAAATGCCTGAAGTTGACTATGAGTACAACAAAGACTTCCAGCGTCACGAATACCTGACCACAGCCCGTTACGGTGTTAAACTGTACCGTCCTGAGAACATGGTTCGTGTTGCCTCGAAGACCAACGTGTAAGGAGGAGTAAATATGTCTTACACTAACGCTGACGGCCTTCGTGTCCTGACCTTTGGTGCTCAGGGTACTGTCGCTACCTCGGGTCAAACCGTTGTTTCGCCGGAACAGGTTCTGGTCCAGAAGATTACCCTGACTGCTCTGGGTACTACTTTTGGTGCTTCGAACATTGACCCCTACGCTCCGTTCATTCCGGCTGGCTCAGTGATTACTGGTGCCACTCTGGTTATGACGGATGCGGCTACGTCAGGTGGTTCTGCTACCCTGACTATCGGTACCTACAACGCTGCGGGTACCGCCATTGACGCTGACGGTATTGATGCCACTGTTGCTCTGACAGCCATTGACGCCGATGGTGATGTGGTTCGCTGCGATGGTGCCCAAGCCGCTGGTGTGCTTGGCTACTGCTCGGCTAACGCCTACATTGGCGCTATCTACGCTACGGCTGCTTTCACCGCTGGTGAAGCTGTCCTGATCGTCCGGTACGTCAAGGTTGCCTAAGGCTAACCGGAGGGGGCTTAACGGTCCCCTCCACTTCCATAGGAGATAGCAATGGCCAGTATTCAACACTCTGCTCTCAGTGACCCTGAAATCCATGAACCTAAGGGCATTACAACAGCCGCTGCTGGCCGTGTCTATGTCTCCAATGGTTCTGCCTCTGGGTCTTGGACAGCCCTTCAAGACACTTATACAACAGTTCTGGATGACGTATCTTTAGCTTCTGTTGTCTATATTCCTATTCATTCTGCTTGCACAGTCACTCGTGTTGTCACAGTTCTTGGTGGCGCTATCACAGGTGCAAATGATACAATCACTGTAAAGAACGCTGCTGGTACTTCTATGGGTACAATTACTCTTACTCAGTCAGGCTCTGCTGCTGGCGATATTGATACCCTTACCCCTGTGTCTAACAACACTGTTGCAGCTAACTCATTTATCACAGTTGAGACTGATGGTGCTTCAGGGTCCTCTCGTCAACTCTTCATCACAGTTCTTACTAGTAGGACAGCCTAATGAAAAAAACACTGGTTGAGATTGTCAAGGACATCCTGAGTGATCTTGACGGTGAAGACATCAATAGCATTAGTGATACTGTAGAGGCTCTTCAGGTAGCCAAGATTGTAGAACAAACCTTCAATGATATTGTTCTTACTAGGGCCATCCCTGAGCATGAGACTCTTCTTAAACTAACTGCTTTGTCTAACTCAGAACGTCCTACTCACTTTGTCCTTGAAGACAGTCAAGCTCGTATCAAGGCTGTGTGGTACGATTGTTCTTCTGACAACTCATTTGAGTATCGTCAGATTAGATACCTTGAGCCGTTTGACTTTATCCAACACATCGACAAAACAAACTCTTCTTACGTTCTGTCAAGTGACGTAGCCTCTGGCACAAAGCTTCGTATTGGTAATGATAGGCATCCTACTTTCTTTACTTCGTTTGATGACAAACACATTGTCATGGATTCCTTTGATGCCACTGTTGACACAACACTAAGAAACTCTAAGGTTCGAGCTTTTGGTACTACTTTCCCTGTCTTCTCTGTCTCTGATTTTTACATTCCTGAACTTGACGTTAGTGTCTTCCCTTACTTGATCCAAGAAGCCAAGTCAAGGGCTTTCAGCGTAATGAAAGGTGCTGTAGACCAGAAGACAGAACAAGCAGCCAGACGTGCCAAGGTATTTGTACAGAATGACCAAAGACGAGTCAAGGTAGAAAGTAAACTGAGGAACTATGGTAGACGTTGAACTAGACACAGCTAACCAAGTAGTGACACTAACGACACCAAAAAAGAATGTTACCTACACACTAAAGAAAGACCCGTTTGGATTTGGCTTTGTCTTTGGTATCAGTAAAGGACAGCTAGACAAAGAACTTTCTGGTAGGTTCTCTTCGCTAGTTAAAGGTATTGAGTTCTTCAAAACTTGGGAAAACAAAGAAAAGTCGTCACACGCCGCAAGGTCTGACCATCTAGAAAAGCTTAGGAGAGAGCGTCGTGCCAAACCTGACACAGAGAGTAGTTAACACATTCATCAAAGGTTTGATTACTGAGGCCGGGGAACTTACATTCCCTGAGAACGCTTCTGTTGATGAGCTTAACTGTGACCTGTTTAGAGATGGTACTCGTAGACGCCGTAAGGCTATCGTGAAAGAGAACAACTTTACAGAGTCAAACTTTACTGTTACTGAAAGCACTGTTCTTAACTTTGGTGAATGGAAAAACGTAGGCAACATTGCCGGTAAAGTTTACCTTGTCGTTCAGGTTGGCCCCTCTCTTTACTTTTACGACAAGAACGCTCTTCCTTTCTCAGCCCAGACAGTTGGTTCTTTTGTCTCTCTCCTGCCTTACCAAGCCTCAGGAGGTACCTTGATAGCCTCTGTCAAATGCCAGTTTGTCTCAATCCTTGGTAATCTTGTTGTTGTCTCTGAAGGTCTCAATCCTATCTTTATTAACGAAGAGACGGATGGTAGCTTTACAGTAACTGAAATTACCTGCCGTGTCAGAGACTTTGAGTGGCTTGGTGACAAGATTGAGTATTCAGAAAAAGCTTTTGCTCCTTCTACAAAACGTAGATACGACACAATGAACTCAGGCTGGTCAGGGGACTTGGGTTCTGTAGCTTTGACTAACTACATTACTGCTGAGTCTGCCCATCCTCCTCTTACTCATCCTTGGTACTCAGGTAAAAACTCAAGCGGTGTGTTCAGTGTCACCGAGTGGAAGAAAGTCTACTCAGGTACGAGCCTTATTGGTAATGGTCACTACCTGTACGAGTTGTGGAACATTAATAGAAATGCTGCTACTGGGTTGTTTGGTCTTCCTTCAGAAGAAGAGACTACCAGATTTACAACAGTTGTTTCATTTGCTGGCCGAGCTTTCTTTTCTGGCTTGACAAGTGTGAAGAACTCTGGTAAAATCTACTACAGCCAAATCCTACAGGATATCAGGTCTATTGGTGATTTCTACCAACAAAACGATCCTACCTCAGAAGAAATCTCGGACATCCTAGAGACTGACGGTGGTGTAATTGTTATCCCTGAGGCAGTCAATATCCGTAGACTGTACGCCTTCAGGAACAGTTTGTTTGTGTTTGCAGAGAATGGTGTCTGGCAGATTCAAGGTGTAGACAATGTCTTTTCTCCTTCTGCCTACTCAGTCTCGAAGATCACTGAGATTGGTATTGCTTCACCTTGGAGTTTTGTATCTGCTGAAGGTGTGCCATTCTGGTGGAGCCTTGTAGGTATCCATACATTGTCGTTCAACGAGTTTGGTAATGGCTCAGAAGAAAACCTGAGCATTAGTACAATCCAAACCTTCTGGAACAATATCGACAACAATGCAAAAAGCGAAGTCAGAGGAGAGTACGATGCAATCAATAAAAAGATTCTTTGGCTTTACCCTCGACAGGGCGAATCTAATCGTGGTAAGCTTTCTCGTGTCCTACTACTGGACATCACCCTTCAAGCCTTCTATCCATGGGAGTTCTCTGATTCCGATTCAACAAACGACTACGTCATCGGATTCTCTTATTATTCCGGCTTTGGCAAAGGTGAAACTACCTTTGACGTATCTACAAGTGAAGGGGATGATGTTGTTTCTGATAGCGACACTGTTGTCGTTACGCTAGAGGATGAACTCTCTAACAGTGAAATCTCTGTGGTCTTCTTTGTCAGGACAGCTAACGACAAGATGACTATGGCTACAGTCACTGGTGAGGGTTTCTTGGACTGGGGTGACGCCGACTATGTAAGTTATGCTGTGACAGGCTATGACTTTGTTGGAGACCTTGCCCTTAAAAAGAATGCTCCTTACATTCTCACTCTGCTCCGAGAGACTGAGACTGGTTGGGAAGGAAATGAAACTATTGGTTACAACCCAACTGGTGAGTCTTCTTTGTTCTTGTCTGGTTACTGGGACTTCAAGAAACTTCCTTCTTCTGCCCCACAACAAGTCTACCGTAGGCGACAACCAACTCTTGTAGATGCTTCTTCCTTGTCTACGTTTACTTCTCCTGCAACAGTCATTCAATCAAAGACAAAGATAAGAGGAACAGGTAGAAGCCTTAGGATCAAGTTGGAGTCTGAAACAGGCAAAGACTTTATCTACATTGGTCATAGCCTGATTGCAGATGTCTCAACAAGATTCTAAAAGGATAAGGTTAGTAGAACTAGAGAACTGTAGTCTTGATCTAGAATACAACTCTACTTATGCTATCCTTCATCTTCCTAGAGTAGACAAGTTTGGTGTAAAGGAGTTTAATCTGTTCAAACGATACCTAGACGACTTGACTCAATTCTTGTCTGTTACTTCTCTTAAAGGCCCTTACGCAGCAACCAGTGACCCCAAGGTACAAAGATTGATTACTAAACTAGGCTTTCAGTATCTTGGGGATCACGACAACTTAAAGGTGTACATCTATGCCTAACGCCCTAATGGTGATTGGTGCAGTCTCTCAAGTTGCAGGTGTTGTTCAACAGCAACGTGCAGCTAAGGCTCAACAAAGACAACAAGAAGTAGCTACGAGAGAATCTCGTCGTCAGTCTATCCGTCAAGCCCAACTGGCTAGAGCCTCTGCTGTCTCTGCTGGGGCTAACCTTGGTGCCATGCAAAGCTCTTCTCTTGCTGGTGGTCTTGGTTCTCTTGGCTCACAACTTGGTTCTCAGTTTGGTTTCAGTACCGAGATGTCTGGTCTGTCTAGAAAGATTTCTAGCCTGCAACAAAGTGCTGGTATGTTGAACTCCTTTGGTGGTCTTGCTATGGGCTTTGGTCGTTCAATGTCCGGTGGACAGACTGGTGCCACAGGCCAACCTGCTCCTAGACAAGCTACTGGTGGCCTGTCTAACTCACCTTACTACCTGTACTAATAATGTCAGAAGTAATCCCTCTCCCCGCTGCACCTACACAAGAAGCCCCTAGGGACAATGTCATTCGTTTGAACGTCCCTACACCTGTTGCTACTCCTCGTGAGATGGACAGGGATGCAGCTTTCTATGGTGCTGCCACAGACATTCCTATGGAAGAGATTAGGGCTTCTGTAGAGTCTGGTATTCAATCAACAATTGCTCAACAAGCTAGGGCTCAAGCTCAAGCTGGTCTTGTCTCCACTATTGAAGAAGGACTGACACAAGAAGACTATGACCAAAGACTCCTGAACATGGTTGATGAGTTTAGGCAGGTTGAGGGTCTTGCTCGTTTTCTTCCTCAGTCTACCTCTGCTGCTATTAGGGCTAACGTAACAGGGTCAAGAGAGTTTGCTCTTGATCGTCTTACGCGTCTTAATATGTTCAGTGAAGAAGTAGCCCGTAGAGTTGAGGCTATGGGGCCGGGGGTTAACGTAGGCTCTGTTCTTGATTTTGCTGAAGTTCTTGTCGATCCTCTGGACATCATTCACCAGAACACTTATCGTAATCTTACAACTAGACTTGAAGCTCTTCTTGCTCCTACTACATCTATTGAAGAGTATCAAGCTGGTATGCAACAAATCCTAACAGAGGCTCAGGACGCTGGGTTCTTCTCAGACCAGAACAGATTCTACTTTTACAGCTTCCTTGACACCTTTGGTTCAGGTATTTACTCAGGCAACCAGAGAGCTAACGAACTACTGGCTCTGACAGACTTGTTTGCTACTGGTGTTGGTGAGGTAGCTCCTGTAGCCCTTACCCTGTCTAGAGCCTCTGGGAGGGCTGCTACAGCCTCTCTGTTGCAGTCTACAGCCCTGACCACAGGAGTACTGGCTAGAGGGGCTGTAAGTGCCCTCAGAGACGCTGCTAGAGACTCTCTGTCTATGCTTGGTATTATGAAGCCCAGTGCTCGTACAAACCAAGTGGTGCAAGACGTACTCACTAGGGCTGTGATGATTGATGACCCTCAGGCTACGTCAACTATTGTTCCTGCTCATACACACTCTTCCTTGGCTACCCCTACGCTTATCCGTGGTGGGTATCTTTCTGCTGCGTCTAACACAGCTATCAGGATCTTTGAACTTACCTCTACCGCTCTTCAGAGACTGAGAGAGACTTCAGTAGCCTCTGGTCAAATCTTTGATCCTGAGACAATTCAATCTTTTACTACTCGCTTTGTTGCTGACCGTATGGCTCACTTAAGAACCACTGGTCAGACAAGAGTTATGGATGTTGAGGTTGGTGTTGATGACTTCAATAACCTTTTCTTCCAAGATGTTCTTGGTACTGTCTCAGGCAACTACTTTAAAAGACAGTCTGACGCCAACAGGGCTGCTCAATTTGGCGACGAAGTTGTCATGGTTGGACAAAACCAATGGGCAATTCTTCGTCGTATGCCTATTGATGTAGACAATCTAGAGACTCTTAGGGCTGAAGGTTACACCGCTGACATCAGAGGTATGGACCTCTATAGGGCTACTGATCCTGAACAATTGGGTGAAGGCTTCTGGGCCAGACATGGTAGCCCCGGTGCTCAAGCAGACCCTGCTATGTCGTCTAACCTGTTTGATGCTGAGGGTGCTTTTAACCGTCAGGTTCACCTTGATAGAGAAACCCTGAAGGGTCTTGAACGCTCGATGACCCGTAGGCATGTAGCTGAGGTCTATCGTGTGTGGGACGAAATGGCAGGGCTTCAAAGACGTACTGCTTTTACTAGAAAGCAATTTGACCAATGGTTTACTACTGAATACGGTAGGGCTCCTACAGACGCTCAGTTGGCTTACTATGTAATCACACAAGAACTTCTGGATGCAGAGGCTCTTATTCAAGCTAACTTTGTTTACGCTAACGCAGTAAGGATGGGTGCTCGTAGACTTAGGGTCTCTGAAGGTGTAGAGATGAATGTTGTCCCTGTTAGTAGGGAAACTCTTCGTACTGAGACTAGAGTTTACAATGAAAGCCTTTCTCCGCCTAGGACTGTAAATATCTCAGAAGTTCCTGAAGGACAACAAATCTTCAGGAACATGGACTACGAAGACTTCCCCGGTAACGTCCAGTACTTTACTTCTTCCACTCCTCAGACAAGAGGTATTAGAGTCTCTGACTTTGTTGTCAGGAACTCAGGTGGTCATAGGAGCTACATTACCAACCAGATGCAATTCATTGCCAAGCAGCCTAACGTACGTGTGTATGAGGATGGCTCTGAAAGAGTGCTGGCTCCTAGAACTTTGTTCGCTGGTAGGAATAGGGATGACGTTGTCAGGGGCGTGGACGAAGTTAATCAGATCATTGATGAAGTCAACCGTGTCTTTGCTCCTACTCCTGACACTCAGAGAATGTCCGCTGAGAACTTCTTGGATTACGTAAGGGGTGCTGCTGGAACTAGGTTTGACGACATCGTAAGAGCTAACAGGTCTTGGAATCCTTACATCAATAGCTTTGATGACCTTGTCACTATCTTTAGGGATAGAGGGATTGATCTTAGACGTAGGTTCCAGAATGTTGCTGAAGGTGAGCCTCTTGAAGCCATGGCTAGGCTGGAAGACTCTGTCTTTACAGTCAGAGGAATGACACAGGCTGATGAGCTTCGTGTTAGTATGATGCGTGGTGGTCGTGGTACTCAAAGCCTCATGGAATACGGTGGTGGTTCTATCTCCACTCACTCTGCTCAGAGAAGTATCCAAGGTGCTGTGACTGGTACTATTGCTCGTATGACAGAGACAGCCTATCGTGTACGTACAGCCAATGGTATCATCAAGGCTGCTCTTGATGCTGATGTAATGAAGGCAGGTTACAATGAAATCCGTAATCTTCCTCTTCGTACTCAGATTGAGAGAATCCTTAGAGATGACCTTATTGATGTCTCTGGTGCCAAAGGAGCTAAAGAGAACATTGGTCGTAGGCTTCAACTTGATCTTCGTCGTCTTCAGTATCGTCTTAATCAGACTACTTGGTTTAACCAGAAGTGGCGTAGTGGTGTTCGTTCTGTAGCAAATTCTCTCTACGGCAGAGGAAAGCTTGCTAATAGAATCGTAGAGTCAATGGACAAGTGGTCAGGTGATCCTGTCTCTGCTCTCAGAGGCATGGCCTTTGATGCTTACCTTGGTATGTTTAACCCTGCTCAATTGCTTATGCAGGGTATGCAGTTCATCAACGTCTTTGCTATTGGTGGGGCTAACTCCCTCAAAGCTGCTGCCCTATACGGTCCTATGCGTATGATGTTGAACAATGGACATCCTGCTGTAAGGGCTCGTATGGCTACTCTGATGAAGCCCCTGACTGGTCTTGATCTTGCAGACTACGACATCATGCTTGAGATGTTCCAACGCTCAGGCCGTGGTATTGTGACTAACAACCTTGCCGAATTGTCTGTTACTGAAGATGCCATGTCTCACCTTGGTCGTGGGGCTATGAGGGATGCAATCTCTGGCTTCAGAGAGCGTAGTCGTTTCTTCTTCAAGGAAGGTGACTTGTTCGCTCGTATGACTGCCTTCACTACATCGTACCTTAACTATGTAGAGAGAGTTGGTCGTAGACCTACAAGCTGGCAGGACTGGAACGCTCGTCGTTGGATTTCTAACGAAGAACAAAGACTGACCCAGTACATGACTTCTGCTTCTAGACAGAGTTATGAGCAAGTTCCCTTCATGCAGTTTATGACCTACCAACTTAGAATGTACGAAGCTCTGTTGGCTGGTACATTTAATAATACAAAGAAAGTTCTGACTACAGCAGAGAAGGCAAGGTTCCTTAGTACTCAATTGGTTCTATTTGGTGCCTTTGCTACTGCTCCTACAGCAGCACTCCTTAACTATGCTGAAGCACACTACGATATTCTTCCTGAGGAAGGTGTCTTCAGAGAAGCCTACCAGTTCATGTCAAGAGGTCTGTTGGACTATGTAGCCTCAGAGCTTACTGGTCTGGATACTGGTTTGTCTTCTCGCTTTAGCTCTGCTGGTATGATCTGGGAACAACTCTTTGAGCTTAGTCAAGGCAATCTCTTTACCTTTGCTATTGGTCCCTCTGGTCAGTTTGGTATTAGGATAGCAGACTCACTGTTTGGTATGACAGTGAATGGTTTGTCTACTGCTCTGGCTCCTACTGGCCTGACAGAGAACAAAGTAAATGATCTGGGGTTTGACCTTCTTGATCTTGTCAGACTTACCTCTACAGGAAACCAACTCTATAACGCAGCTAATGCTGTTGTCTGGGGTGAGTACTACAATCGTCAGTATGCTCGTGTCTCAGACGACATTAGTGCTGGGGATGGTGTCTTCATGCTCTTTGGTGTTCTTCCTGACCAAGTGAATACAATCTACAACTACCTTGGACAGAGAAGATTCCTGAGTATGTACCTTGACCATTATGCAGACAACATTACTTCTGACTGGAACAGGTACTTCCTTGCCCAAAGGAATGGAGACAGAGAACATGCTCAAGAGATTCTTGACAGGATCACATTCCAGTTCCAAGCTCTGACACCAATGATGAGGGAACAAGTAGAGCGTAGGGTACGAGACAATCCTGTTCCTCTTGTCGATCAAATGCTGCTTGAGATGCTCCGTATGGACAACACAACTTATGAAAGGGTGACTAATGGTATTTAATCCTCAACTTCAGGCTAATGTTCGGTTTGAACAACCAGTAGCACCTGCCCCTAACATCTTCGATGCTGTGTCGTCTGTCATGCAAGGGTTCCAGAGACCTGAAGGGCCTGCTCCTACAGAAGGAGAAAGGTACCAGAGGGATATTGGTAGATTCCAAGAGATGAGTGGTATCCAAGCTCCTTGGACTGACTGGACTCCTTCAGAGCAAAGAGGGTTTATTCAGTCGTTCCCTCAGTGGAGAGACAGGTTTACTTCAGACATTGAAGGTATTGGTCGAGAAGGTTTTGTTGCTCAAAGAAACATTCGTGACAGTCTGGCTGAGTACGCTGCAAGCCCTCGTGGTCAGATTGATACTATTCAAGCTCAAGTAACTTACCCTAATGACCCTGAAGCTCAAGCAGCCTTTGTAGAACAACGAAGACTTACTCTTATCCAGAGTCAAGCTAGAGCAGAAGAGCTTGAGAGGCTTAGACAAGAAGCTACAGATACTGCTGCCATTGACCAACAGCTTTGGAGTGTCCGTCAACCTGAGCTTCGTAGTAGAGCAAATGCTCTGGCTACTGCTTTGGCTTCTTCTTACGAATCACTTTCTATGGGTGGCTCAGTAAGGCTGTCTGAGGTTGCCCCTGATCTTGTGTCTATGTTTGGTCGGGACATCGACATTAACTCAGGAAACCTTGCTTCAGTCGCTAGTGCTATCAGAGGTCGTATGATTGAAGCAGAGACTGCTGGTATGAGAGGAGCTTACAGCAACATCTCTTCACCAGACGAAGCCTACTGGAACAATGCTCTGTCTTCTCTTGACACAGTTATTACTTCTCTTCAGAGAGATGCTGATCCTTCTGTGAGGCTTCGTCAATTTAACGACTCCAATATGCTTGCCTTCCAACAACAACTGGAAGCTGCTGGTGCAGGTACCGCTGTTCGTCTGTTGAACGTAATGCCGAATAATCCTGTCGTTATGGACTACCTACTTAGGAACGCTACTCTACTTGAGCGTACTACAAGAGCTATTGACTCTATGCTTGCAGGTCAGCCTATTACTAGAGAAGACATTCAAGATATGGGTAGAGGGGACGCCAGAGCCCTTATGGAAACCTTTGGTACAACTCTTGGAGCCATTGCCGGTTCAAGTACAACTCAACCTATCGCTACTGCCGAGTTCCTTGAGACTTTCTTTGAATCAGTTCCTAACCTTGTCGCTGAGACTGGTGGAGTCCTTGACGCTCCTTGGTACGAAAGACTGTTCCACCCTAATGTGGTGAGGGGTATTACTGCTGGTGAGTACGGTCCTAACACCCAAACAACTCTTAGTCAATTTATTCTGAATGACATCCAAGGTGACTTCAGTACTCTGAACCAACTGGTTACTCAAGTTGGTGGTCAAGTAACAGTACAAAACAATAGACTTGTCTTTACTCCGTCAACTCTTATGGGTGACACAGGGGATACCCTTGGTCCTCGTAACCTGTCAGAGGAAGGCCAAGCCACTCTGGCTCGTATCAATGCCAAGCTTACTGTCTTGTCTGGTCCTCAGGCTACAAGCATCATGGGGCAAGGTGCTCTCGGTGCTATCCTCAGTGATGCCACTACAATGGGTGGGGCTCTAGCGCCTCCTGAGGAGGCTCCTGTGGCCTCTCCTGCTTCTCCTGCTAGGGCACCTACCACAAGCACTCCTAGGGCCTCTACAGTGGCTCCTATGAGCCCTAACGCCTATGAGACTGGTGCCTCTATGGCTGGTGCTTCTCCTATTGTTCAGAGAGAGAACCTTGTCCAGAACATCATTGCTGGTTTGTCTACTACTGAGAGTGGTGGTGACTACTCTGCTAGTAATAACGTACCCGGTGCTGGTGGTGTTGGTCACTTTGGACAACTTCAGTTCTCTCGTGCTCGGTTGGATGAGGCCCAAGCTGCTGGTGTAATGCCTAGAGGTATGACACCTGAACAGTTCCTTCAAGACCCTGCTACCCAAAGGGCTGTGAACCAATGGCACATCAACGACATCCTCACTCGTATTGAGTCTAACAACCTGTCTCAGTACCTTGGCCAGAGCATCAATGGTGTTCCTGTTACTATTGAAGGTATGGTTGCTGTGGCTCACCTTGGAGGCTTTGGTGGTCTTGTCAGGTTCCTTCAGAGTGGTGGGGGGTACAACCCCAGTGATGCCTATGGTACGTCTTTGACAGATTATCTGCAAAGACACGGTGAAGGTGGTACGACAAGTGTTGAACCCGGTCTGCCTGTTCTTCCTCAGAACGTGGAGCGTATGAGGGACATTTTTGCCTCTGGTCGTAACATGGGTGAAGGCTCTGTTACATTCCTTCCTGACGAGAGAGGAGCCTCAGGTACGGCTACTTCTACAACTGCTGTGGAACAAGCTCCTGTCAATGCCACAGTAACCCCTGAGCAATCTGGTGATGCTCCTACAACAAGACGTAGGAGAGAAGACAGAGAAGCTGCTATGGACCCTCGTATCCAAGAACTGATCGCAACACTTACTCAAAGGGGTAGGTACAACGATGCCCTACGTCGCCTTGAGGAACTAGCTAGAGAGGCAGAGGAGGCTCGTAGAAATGATTGACCTAGAAGACATGAAAAGGCTTGAGAAGCTTGTAGAGGCTCAAGACGAGAAGATTAAAGAGTTGTCTGACAAACAGGTTGAACTTAGACTTGAGGTGACAAAGCTCATCACAATCCAAGGACAGTTGATTGCAAAGTTAGACAACTTCTCTTCAGGTATCAATCGTGGTCTCTGGATTATTGGTGGTGGTTTTATCTCTGCCTTCATTACTTGGATTGTGGGTGGAGGTCTGAACAGATGATTAACTGGCGTAGAAAGACAATGAAGAGGGAGTATGCCCTACTGCTTCTTCTTGTCTTGCTTTGGACTGTATTTACAGGCAATGTAGCTATGGTGGAAGTTATTGTCTGGCCCTTCCTTTCCTTTGTCGCTACTGCTGTTGGTTTGACTATCTATGACAGAAAGGTGCCAGATGAACGGAGAGACCAATGATTGTTGGGTACAAAGTAGCGGCAGGTGTGGCAAGTGCTTTGGTTGCTATCGGGCTAGTGCTCTGGCTGATCCACTTCATTCAGGATACTGGGAAGACAGAATTAAAGCTAGAGAGTCTACAAGAACAGTTGGAAGTCAGGAATCAAATAGATGAAGCCATTCGTACTGCTCCTAGTGATGTCGATGCTGCTCTTGAGTTGCTCCGCCGTAGGCAGGGTACCGGAGACTAACGCTGTGTGCGAAGGACTAAGAACCCTATTGATGTTCTTGTCAACCAAGTACTGAAGTACTCTGAGGAGACCCCTGCCCCAGTTATTATTGCAGCTACAACAGTTGCTGTTGGTTACGATGGAGGTTGTAATGGCTAGAAGTTATCGTTCGGAATACGATAATTATCACAGCACTGAAAAGGCTAAGAAGCAAAGAGCTAGGAATAACAAAGCTCGAAGGAAGATGGAGAGAGAAGGTAAGGTCCGTAAGGGTGACGGTAAGGATGTCGCTCACGTTAATAACCGAACTAGTGATAACAGATCGTCTAATCTACGTGTTGAGAGCAGGTCAAGAAATAGAAGTTTTCCTAGAACAAGTGGAGCAAGACGCCGTGGCTAGATCACCCGCTTGGCAACGTAAAGAAGGCAAGAATCCTAGGGGTGGTCTTAACGCCAAGGGTAGGGCAAGCTACAATAGAGCCAACCCTGACAAGCCCGGTCTTAAACCACCACAGCCTGAAGGTGGACCTAGAAAGAGGTCGTTCTGTGCTAGGATGCAAGGGATGAAAAAGAAACTAACCTCAAAGAAGACAGCCAACGATCCTGATAGCAGAATCAACAAGGCTCTTAGAGCGTGGAAATGCTAGGCGCGCATAATAGAAAAACCCCGAAGGAGCAATCCCTCGGGGTTCTTTGTTTATGTAGGTTCGTCTAGGAATGTTACTTCAAGACAAGTCATACCAGCTACATAGACTTGGTTGTTTGTCATTTCCATGATGTATGGAATACCGACAACCTCAAGTTCTTGTCTACACAATTCCAACGTAGTTTGTGGAGTACCGTGCATCAGTTGACAGGCTTGTGGGTTGCTCAAAAGGCAGGTCAGGATTACTCCCAGAAACATCTTCAGTCTCCTCTAGGATAAGTTCAAGATAGTGGATAGCCTTCTTGATGTCTTGGATACCTCCTTTCTGTTTGTATCGGCAGATGTACTTGATAGCATTACCTTCGTACCAACCAAGACCATTCTTACGAATAAACTCTCCGGGTTGGATAGCCATGGACTTGTAATGACTACCACCTTCTTGGCGTTCACTTGCTTTCATCTTCGTCATCCTCTAGAGCTTTCTCAATAGCGATACAGAAGCCTTGCTTAAGGTACTCCTGCATCTCAGGGTAAGGACAAATCCTGATACCCCAGTCGATTAGGTTGACTGACAACCATGTTCTGATCTGTTCCATTAGAATCCTACTAGAGCTATGACTACAACCATTAAGACAAACAAGAGAAACAATTCACTCACAGGTTCTTAGTCCTGTATTGATGTCAAAATAACAAGCACCGCTACCACCTTCATCAATAAAGTCTTTGTTGTCTTCCTCCTTCTTCTCTTCTGCAATGTCTTCAACAGAAGCAGCAGTCAAGATACCGTAGCGTTTACCTGAGGCTCTGAAGGTAGTGCAACCAGAAGCACCACCAAGGTATGCTTTCATGTAAACATCCTTGAAGTCTTCCCAATTTACTTCGTCTCCTACATTACAGGTCTTGGAGCAAGCAGAGTCAACAAAGTAAGAAGCTACGTTAAGAACCTTCACATGATCAAAGACAGACAACTCATTAGCGGTTTTACCTTTGACTTTGAAGTTCTTGTAGCCATAGTCTTCAACACGCTCTACGATAGGCCCTTCAAAGGTTTGAATGGTTCTGTCATAGAAGTGAGAGAACACAGGCTCGATACCAGATGACACGTTGTCAGCTGATAGACTGATGGTCCCTGTAGGTGCCACGGACAATAGGTGACTATTGCGGATGCCGTGTGTGCGGATGGCAGTGCGGATGTCATCAGGTAGTGTCTTGCAGAAGTCACTCTCTAGCATCAGCTCGTCGAACAGTGGGAATGGTCCCTTCTCGATAGC
>Ga0070749_10000971_pt1 | contig 19414 bp, 24 predicted proteins | sample VirMetDEL_Nov_18_FD_75180 | JGI IMG/M metagenome (GOLD analysis project Ga0070749, IMG submission 75180) | Aqueous microbial communities from the Delaware River and Bay under freshwater to marine salinity gradient to study organic matter... | ecosystem: Environmental > Aquatic > Marine >...
CCGTTTAAACGTACAAAAATAGTTTTGTTTTCCTTTGCGGCTTTATTATTGATTTTTGCCAAATCTATAGCCAAATCTTGAGTAAACTTTTGCGGATCATTAAAAAATAAGTTTGTTTTGCGTCTACGTGCCAATTGTACGTTAGAAAATTTACCGCGTCCCGCGCTATTTAAACAGGCCTTAGCACAACCGGCCGTCGCAAAAGGGCAAATATTTTTACCTGTATCGTTTAAATTATAAGGGCTTAAATATAAAATGTACGTTTCGCTTTCGTTTTTTATTGTTTTGGCGTTTGTGTTTCCGCTACTAATTAAATTTAATTTCATTGCTTTTGGTTTTTTGTGGTTATTAATTTAATTTATTTTACTATTAGATCCGCTAATATGTTTACAATTGTTACTAAAACTATAAACCCGAATACTATAAATATAACTTTGTTATCAATTTTGTCGTGCATGATTTCTATTTTTTAATTGGTTTAAATTAGATTAATTCAATAATAGTTTTAACTGCCAATGCTATAAATGAAATAGCCATAGCTAAAGCTACATAGGATAAAACGTTTACTACTTTGTTGATGATGATTTGATTTTTCATGGTTTGTTTTTTTAAATTGGTTTATGGTTTTAAAAATGAGCAGTTTATATATACATACTCAGGTATAACTAATAGATTTTGATTTTGCAGTTTATACGCACTTGCTTAGGTGGACTATTAGATTTAGTTTCTGTTTGTTGATATAAAGATAATACTTTTATGTTATACTATCAAATAAATTTATAATTATTTTTTATTTTTTTTTGTTGATCCTTAAATACTTAGATTTATTTTCTTTTTATTGGTTAACTGTTTAAAATTAATTTATTAAAAGATACGGCTTACAATTGTATAAACTGTAAAGATTAAAGATGAGGTTGCACCTGCTAAAAAGATACAACCTAATACGTTTACTACTGTGTTTAATACTGCTGTGTTGTTGTTGTTAGTTTTCATAATGTTTGGTTTTAATGGTTTTTAATTTTGTTATTTGTTTGTTGTTTGTGTAAAATAGAAACCTCTTTGTTTCCTTTACTGATGTAAATATAATACATATATGTTATATACTAAAATAAATTAATATCTTTTTTACGTTTATGACATTTCTATGACAATTCTACTTTGAGTTAAATCTTTAACTTATTCGAAAGTATTTGAGTTTGTTTTTATTTAGACTAATTAAAAATAAGATAGGCATGGGGGTGGGTAGGGGTAGGGAGGGGTTAGGTGGTAGTACAATATCACAACACAACAGACAAAAGATATAAAGTTTGTCGCATTGATTCGTTATAAGTCAAGCAAAAAAAACCTTAGCAAAAGTTTTTCCGGGGTGGCCTGTGGGCAAGAGAAAAGAACCCACCATAATTTTGAAGTCCCTAACATATAAGTTATAGGGGTATAGAAAATAATAGCAATCGATTAATTGCCTAATTGTAGGTATATAAAAATATTTGTAGAAAAAATTGGAATCTGGAAATGGGCTTTAGCAGACTGATGTCCTAACGGACATTTGTTGAGGTAAACCTCAACGAGAGGATTGGTTAAAAAGAAAACAAAGAAGAAGAGTAAGAAGAAAGAAAAGAAAAAAGTAATAAAAGAAACAAGTCCCCCCAGAAGAAAGAAAAAAGAAAAAATATCAATCCTGCTTTAAAACAAAAGCTATTGACCCGAACCAATATCCTTGTGAGATAAAGTTTAGCTCTTCCTTCGCTTAAGCCGGGCGATTATGATACTAAGATATGTATTTTTTTCTATATATGCAAGTGTTGTTGATAATTTCTTTAATAGCTATATTTAGAAGCAATGTTATTTTATAATTTATCAACATATTTGCTTTTTACGAAAATAATGTGTATATTGCCCCTATTAATCAAAAAAACTATGGCGATAGTATTTCATGTAGAGTCTAATGGTAATATAAGAATAGATGAAACTGGGAAAGCAAGTATTTGGTTGTTAGGTCAGATTCACGCTGTTATGAGTGTAAATGATGCTGGTACTATGATAAATGTTAGGGATGGTGATTTCAATATTACGTTTAGTGCTTCAGATGTAACGTCGATAGCTAACGTAACAGGCCCATTCACTATAGAAACTGCAACAGCTGCTTTATCTGAACATTGCTTTAAAAAATAATTTATGCTGGAAGACATTAAAAGTCTAACACGTAACGATAGAACAAGATTAGTACCTATGAAACCTGAGCTTATGAGCTTGGAAGACATAAATGCTAAGATTGATGAAATAGAAAGGGTAACTGAAGACGTAACCATAATGACTATGGGTTCTGCGTTAGAAGTTGTGGGGATGACAAGGACAAGATGGGATTCTTTGCAATCTGTGTGTAAGCGTAGAGAGTTAGAGGCCGAACTTGACAGGATTGAATATATTAAACAACGATTTGAAAATAGAATATTTGAATCTGCGTTAAAAAACCAAGCGAACTCGACTATGGCAATATTTGCCCTAAAAAACCACTACGGTTGGTCGGATAAGCAAAATGTAGAAATACAAGCCACACAAACCACAAAGGTTGACGTAAGCGACATGGATGAAGAGTTAAAGCGTCAATTAGCCGAAAGGTACTTAACTGGGAGTGTATTGAATGAAGATAGATAATAATTTATTGGAGTCGGCAGCTATTGATTTAGCTCGTAATGACTTTACGTTCTTTGTAAGATTTATTAAAAAGGATTTTGACGCTACTTGGTTTCACAACCATATAATGGAGTCGCTAATGTCGCTGTATAGAGATGACGATGATAAAAAATTGATGATTTCTATGCCTCCGCAACATGGAAAGTCCACTCTGGCAACCCAACTATATCCTGCCTACCTGCTCGGAGTGAACCCTGACCTAAAAATTGTTATCGCATCCTATACGGCTGACTTAGCATCACGATTCAACAGAGAAGTTCAAAAGATTATAGATTCACCTGAGTATCGTAAGATATTCCCTGAAACTAAACTTGCTAAACCGAGAAGTGGTGAGGCTATTCGTAATAACGATATGTTTGAGGTTATAGGGAAGCGTGGTTATCTAAAGTCAGTAGGTACTGGGGGTTCGCTCACAGGATTTAGCGTGGATGTGTTGATATGTGATGACTTGATTAAGGATTATAGTGAGGCCAAGTCTTTAAACGTAAGAGAAACTGTTTGGGATTGGTTTACGTCAGTAGCCGAGAGTCGTCTTCAGAATAATGGGAAGCAGTTGTTAATTGCAACTCGTTGGGATAACGATGATCCACTTGGGAGAGCTGAGAAGCGAGATGATGATTGGAATATTATTACTCTACCTGCTTTGCGAGAAAGTGAAGATGATGGTAGGGTGTATGATAAGAGAAAGGTCGGAGAGGCATTGTGGGAGTCAAGACAATCAGCCGAGAGGCTTATGAAGATCAAAGAGTCAAGTCCGATTATATTTAACTCACTATACCAACAAGACCCAAGACCAGCAACGGAGAGTTTGGTTTACCCAGACTGGCAAGAGTGTGATGAGTTTCCAAATACAGATGACGTTTTCTACGGACTCGATTTTGGATTCACTAATGACCCTACTGCTTGTGTTAGGATGGCGAAGGTTGGTGATAGCATATACTTAGATGAGTTGTTTTATGCAACGAGAATGACAAATAAGGATATTGCTAATAGTTTAAGAAAATTAGGGGTTGACCCTTATAGCGAAATATTTGCCGATTCGGCAGAACCAAAGTCTATTGCAGACTTAAAAATGAATTTCAACGTCAAACCACAGAAAAAAGGCAAAGGTTCTGTATTGGCTGGAATTAATAAATTGAAGGAATATAAAGTGTTCTATACACGAAGAAGTAAAAACATTGCCACAGAGGTAAAAAATTATCAATGGATAATGCAGAACGGAGAAAGTACCAATACTCCAATCGACAACTTTAACCATTGTTTAGATGCGGTTCGGTGTGCATTTTTTACAAGATTCGGTAAGGAACGTAAATGGTACGTTATATAAATGGGATTATTCGATTTTTTAAAGGCTAAACAGCCACAGCAACCGATAGTGGTTCAAAAGGGTATTGACCCCGGTTATGCCCAAATGATTTTTAATCAAATTGGCAAAGCCCCAGTAATGGGTGAGGATACGTTTCAAACTTATGTAGAGAAGGGGTATCAGTATAATGCTGACATCTATTCTGTAATAAATTTGATAACAAGAAAGGCAGCTACTGCCCCTCCTATCCTATATGAGGTAAAAGATGACAGGGCTTTCCAAAAATATAAGGCGTTTACGTCTAATATCGTTAAATCATCTGATGTTGCTGAGGCACTTCACCTAAGAACCAAGGCTCTTGAAGAAGTTGAGAATACCCATCCAATAGTTCAAACTCTATTAAATCCTAACGATCTTCAATCGTACTATGAGTTTATGGATAACTATTATGGGTTCAAGCTAATTACTGGTAACTCATATATGTATGGTGTAGGCCCAACCAGTGGTCCAAATGCCAATAAATACAAACAATTATACATTCTACCTGCTCACTTAGTGAGAATTTTAAGCGGTGGTCGCTACGAGCCTGTTAGCGGTTATACTTTGACTACTAAATACGATAGCCAAGACCTACCTGCTGAAAAAGTAATGCACTCTAAATATTGGAATCCAGATTACTCTACTGAAGGTTCACACCTTTACGGACAATCTCCACTTCGTGCTGCTTTGCGTGTTATGCAACAATCTAACGATGCACAGACTGCAAGTATGAAGTTATTTCAAAATACAGGTGCTATGGGTATCCTATATGATAATAGCGAAGACGGAATTACTCCAGAACAAGCTTATGAATTACAACGCAAGTGGCAAACTGAAAATAGTGGCCCTGATGCAGCTGGAAAGATAGTTGTAACGTCTGCAAAGATTGGATGGCAGCAATTAGGCCTTTCTCCAGTTGACTTGGCTATTATTGACTCACAAAAAATGAATCTTCGTCAAATCTGTAATGTTTACAAGGTAAACTCTGCATTACTGAATGACCCAGACAATAAGACATACAATAACATGTATGAGGCCCGAAAAGCCTTGATTAGCGACGCTATTTTACCTGAGCTTACATCAGCTCGTTACGACTTGAATAAATGGCTTGTAGAGCCTTATAAGAAGTCTGAGGGTAAAGATTACTTTTTAGATTTTGACTTGAGCGTATTCCCTGAGCTGCAAGAGGACAAGAAAGAACAAATACAGTATCTTGAACGTGCTTGGTGGCTTACGCCAAATCAAAAACTTGAAGAGATGGGCTATGGTCGTAATCCTAACCCTGATATGGACAAAATTTATGTTTCTATTCAGGTTCAGCCTATCGACAAAATGAATTTAGATGCTATCGAACAAGCTGCCGGTATAGCTGCCATAGAAGCCGAGTACAATAAATCACAGAAGTCAGCAAATCCTATTCAAGAAGAAAAGCCTATGGCTCAGTTCGAGTCTATGGCTTCTGCTCACAATAAGAAGTATCCAAACAATAAAGTTACTGTTGCTAAGTTAGAAGAAGTTTTTAAAACTGGTCTTCGTGTGTTTAAAGAGCAAAACTTAAAAGGCAATGAGAACGCATTTGCGATGAGTTTTGTTGCGAGATTCTTAAAGGCTTTGGCTAAGAGAGCATCTGAAAAGGCTGAATCATTCAGCGATTACCCACAAGCTGCTACCGATAATGCCAAAAGAGCTTTGGCTTGGGCTGAGAAAAACGGATGGGGAGAGTGTGGAACTCCAGTTGGAAAGCAAAGAGCGAACCAATTAGCAAATAGAGAATCACTTTCGAGAGATACTATTGCAAGAATGGCAAGTTTTAAAAGACACCAACAGCACAAAGACGTTCCTTACGAAGAAGGGTGTGGTGGATTGATGTGGGATGCTTGGGGTGGAACCGAAGGAATTGAGTGGGCTATCAAAAAATTGAAACAAATAGATAAATAGATATGTTACTATACAAAAATTTAAACCAAGGGATTACAGACGTAGATGTTAAGAAAGGCATCGTTACCGGGTATTTCTCTTCTTTTGACAACATGGATAGTGATGGTGATGTTATCCGCAAGGGTGCTTTTGCTAAAACTATTAATGAAAACTTCCAACGTGTTCGCCACTTGTTAGATCACGATGCAACCAAATCGGTTGGAAAAATCTTAACATTGCAAGAAGATGTTAAAGGATTATACTACGAAAGTAAGGCAGGTCGCCACACTTTGGGTAGAGATTTCTTGCTAATGGTAGAAGATGGTCTTATTAGTGAGCATTCTATTGGATTTGTTACTATTAAACAGAAAAAACAAGGCCACTATAACGAAATCTCTGAGGTTAAGTTATATGAAGGTTCATCATTACAAGGATGGGGTGCTAACGAAATGACCCCGATTACAGGTATGAAATCTTACGAAAACATTAGCTTTATGATGGAAAATATCATGAGAGCTATCAAAGGCGGTAAATATACCGATGAAACCTTTGCAAAATTAGAACTCCAATTTTTACAACTTCAGAAAGAGCTACAAGCTCTCAAAGAACTGTCAGTAGACACCCCTGAGCCATCTGAAGATAAGAGCTGTATTACAGTTACTATCAACATTGAAGATACTGAGCATGGTGAATACCCGATGGAAGATGAGCCAATGGCTGAAGAAGAAGTTGAACCTACCGAAGAGGAAGTAGCTCCGATGGAAGAAGAAGTAGCAACTGAAGAAGCACCTGCTGAAGAACCTATGGCTGAAGAGCCAATGGCAGAAGAAGCACCTGCTGAAGAACCTGCTATGGAAACTCCTGTTGAAGGCGAAGACTTAGAGGAGGATGAATATGAGTTATTATTAAATGGACTAATAGAAAGTTATCAAAATGGAAAAAGTTGAACAATTAAAATCGTTAATTAACGAAAACCTTAAAAACGAGGTTGCCGAGCAATTAACCGAAAAATCTACTGCGATTGAGAATCGTTTAGATGAAATCGAAATTAAATTACAAAAATCTACCGAAAACAAAATGGAACAAAAATCATTCGTATCTACTTTTGGCGAATTAATCGCTAAAAACTTTGATTCAATCAAAGAAGTATCTCTTGGCAACAAAGTTGCTATGACCTTAAAAGCTGTTGGTAACATGACAGTATCTGGAAACTTAACTGGTGATGCTATGCGTACTTACCAGCCGGGTGTTGCTGCTGTACCTAATCGCTTATTAAACTTCCGCGATTTAATCCCTGCTGTTTCTTCAGCTACTGGTATCTATACCTTGTATCGTGAAACTGGTTCTGAGGGTTCTATCTCAGTTCAAGGCACTCCGGGTGATGCTAAAACTCAAATCGACTACGATTTAACTGCTGTTACTTACACCGCTCGTTATATCGCTGGTTTCGCTCGTATCGACAAGTCAATGTTACAAGATTTACCTTTCTTGCAAACTGCATTGCCTAACATGTTGTTACGCGATTTCTACAAAGCAGAAGATGCTAAATTCTACGCTGACTTATCAGGTGCTGCAACTGGTTCTACTACCACTTCTGCAACTGTTGACGTTGAGCAAATCATTGATTACGTTGCTAACTTGGAGTCTGCTGACTTCGCAGTTAATGGTATCGTAGTTAACCCTAAGCAATGGGCAAGATTGGTAACTACTAAACCTGCTGATTATTCAGTACCGGGTGGTGTTACTATCACTCCTGATGGCAATATCGCTATCGCTGGTATCCCAGTTTACAAGTCTTCTTTCATCGCTGATGATAAAGTATTGTTAGGTGATTGGAACATGGCTAAGCGTGTTGTTGTTGACGACTTAAAAGTTGAATTCTTCGAACAAGATTCTGATAACGTTCAGAAAAACTTGGTTACTTGCCGTATTGAGGCTCGTGAAGTATTGGCTATCGATCGTCTTGACGCATTCGTATTTGCTGATTTAGGTAACGTTGCCTAATCACTAAAGTAGTTTGGAAAGTATTTATACTGGGGGAATCGTCTTCCCCCCTACTTTCAAAAAATAAAAATTATGACAAAGATAGAAGTAATATTCAATTACAGAGATTTGGAATTGGGTAGAGCGGTAATCGCTGGAGAAAAGTTTGAAGTATCAGACGAAAGAGCGGAATTACTCGTATCAAAAAGATTAGTTAAAATATTGGAAATATCTGACGATGTTAAAATCGAAGAAAAAGAAGAAAAGCCAGTAGTAAAAACGAAAGAATTAAAGGTATCTAAAAGTAAAAAATAATGACATTAGGATTAGACGTACAAATTAAGACCGACTTAACTACTGAACCAGTTACAGTTGCTGAAGCTAAAACATACTTAAACGTAGATTATACTTCATGGGACACGTTAATTGGTACGCTAATTTCATCGGCAAGAACTAAGTTGGAGAAGTACACAGGATGTACATTTGCTACAAAAACATTAGTTTCTACGTTCCAACAGGTTGCAGATAACATAGATATTCCTTATGGGCCAATTCAATCAATCACAAGTGTTAAATCTATTGATGAAACAGGCACAAAGACTACACTAACTGCAGGTACAGATTATCTTGTAACTGGAAATTCATTTAAAAACATACGTTTTTTCGGAATTGATACTCCAATAGAGATTGAATACGTTGCTGGATATACCGCATTACCTGCTGATTTAAAGGTATCTATACTTAAACAAGTAGCTATGGACTTTGAATATAGAGAAGGAACATCTGATGCAAAAATGATGGAGCTTTCAAACTCTGCAACAAAATTAGCTAAACCATATAGAAGAATATTATTATTCTAATGAAGAAATATAAAATATCTGATTTTAAGGAGCGTGTAGATGTAAAATATATCGTTCCTACGCAGGATGAAACTGGTGGTACAACCTCAGCTTACGCAAGTGGATTTACTACATTCGCAAGAGTAGAACCTTATGATGGAGATTTATTTTTGGAGGGTGGTGAGAGAATTATAAATAATAAGTTTGCTTTCATATTCAGATATAGAACATTAACATCAGAGATAACAAAAAGCAATAAATTATATTACAGGTCTGATAATTACATTATCCACTCTATAATAAATATTGATGAGGATAGAGAATATATCAAGATTATAGCTTATAAGAGAAAATAATGGCTTCGATAGATAGTGTTATAAGCGATTATAAAAAATTTATAGAGATTATTAGGGGCTATAGCGAACAAAGAGTAGAAAATACTATTTCTGCTATATCTACAAAGACAAATTCTAAGTATAGTAGCGATGATACAGATCAAAAAGTTCAACTCAGAGGCAACGCTACTGGATTTAGACTATTAGAGTCAAAAAATGCAATAGAGGGATATGTTTTTGCAAATGGAGGGAAGGAATTAATCTATCTTGAATTTGGAACTCGACAGTCCAATAAAGCAACATTGTCTATAAGGGGTGGATTTGAAAGTGAGATAGATACAAATAAGGTAGCTGCTCCGTACAAAATAGATTCACCATTTTACCATAAACAACCAATAATAGGAAGATATTACTTCCTGAATACAATAGACGAAGAGGGGGTGAAGTTTATCAAGACATTTGGTAAATAACTTGTTGATAAAAAACTATTGTAAAAGTAAAATATTTTAACTATATTAGAACGAATTTTAACACATGGCATCTTTAACCGGACAATCAATATCAAGTACCTATGACTCGTTACTTAAACTAACGGATAATGGGCCTATAACTACTTCTTTTAAAGAAATTACGGATGGTCTTGGTAATTCAAGTGGCGTATTTTTAAAATCAACAGGCCAAATCAAACTTGGCAATTATACTACTACAACTTCATTTACAGGTACTGTTGCTGGATATTTAGCATTTACATCTGCTGGTGAAATTATTACTACTGCTGCTGCAAGTGGTGGTATTACAACTTTAAATACATTAACTGCATCTACTCAAACATTTGCAGTAGGAACAAGTGGAACTGATTTTGCTATTAGTTCTGCAACTTCAACCCATACATTTAATCTACCTACTGCTTCAGGTACAAATAGGGGGGCATTAAGTTCTACTGATTGGACTACATTCAATAGTAAAATTGGTGGTAGTGGAACTACAAATACAATCCCTAAGTTTACCGCTGGTTCAACACTTGGTAATTCAAATATTACTGATAGTGGAACTTTAATTTCATTGGGTTCTAACACTACTATTTCAAGCGGTAGTTTAGGTATAGGTTCTTCAACTTTAACTGCATATAACCTAAGGGTAGCAAAAAATATTACTGGTGGAACAACAGCAAGAAGTATAATAGTTGATGGTACTATACAATCTGATGTAACTTCAGTTGCTATTGGTATTGGAAGTGCAGTTAGCACTCAAGCCACAGCGTTTACATTAGGTTCTTTATATCACTTTTATTCGGCTCAAGGAACACTTGGTGCTGGTTCTGCAATTACTGCTCAATATGGATATTATGCTGATTCTACATTAATTGGAGGAGTTAGCAATTATGGATTCTATGGTAATTTAGGATCTTCTGAAGGCCGTTGGAATTTATATATGAATGGTACTGCCAATAACTACATCAATGGAAATTTGGGTATAGGGATAGATATTGCTAACGCTAAATTAGAAGTTTATGTTAACGCAAATTCATTCCAAGGTTCTCAAATTACAAATATAAATACTGGTAATATTGCTGGTTCTGTTACAAATTATTATAATGGGACTGTTAATCAAAAGTTTGGTGCAATCGGAAGTGGTTTTACTACTTATGGAGTTTTAGCGGCAAATGATGCTTTTGTTTATAGTGCAGGTGGTGGTATATCTCTTGCTGCTGAGGGTTCTAATTCAATTAAATTTGGAACTGGAACTTCAACTCCAGAACGTATGCGTATCAATTCAAGTGGTAACGTATTAATAGGTTCTGCAACTGATAATAATAGTGGTGCAAAATTACAGGTTACTGGTAGTATAACATATCAAAATACATTTAATCGTCAAAGTGGTACAAGTTATACCCTTGTTTTAACCGACCAAAATGATATTGTTGAAATGAGTAATGCAAATGCTAACACTTTAAATGTACCTACAAACGCATCTGTAGCATTTCCAATAGGTACAGAGATACAAGTATTGCAATATGGTGCTGGTCAAACTACAATAGCTGGTGCTGGTGTAACATTAAATAGTAAATCTGGACAACTAAAAATTGCAAACCGATTTACTGGTGTAACTCTTGTAAAAGTTGGTACTAACGAATGGTATGTAATTGGTAATTTAACTGCATAATGGGTAAATTATTATCTTCAGCAATTAAAATGCAAAATGGTGCTGCTGCTGCTACTGCTACATTGATACTTCAATTAGTTGATGCATCGTCTATGACTTGGGTTAAAAATGGAGTATATCAAGGTTCAATTACAGGTACTCAAACATTTACGTTAAATGCAGGAGATACATTTTATGTTACATCAACAGATACTTTTGGCTCAAGTCTTTATTATTATTTAAATGGCTCGTTTGTCACAAGTTATTTTGGTAGCCCAACTGCAATAAGTGCAACATTTACAACAGTGGCAGGAAATACATATAGATTTGAAGGATATGGTGGTGCTTAATTATTAGACTATGGAAATTTTAAATACATATACACTAAATAATAAAACAATAAACGTAGGCGACCAATTTACTATTGGCGAAGAATACTTACTGTACGTTAATGAAATTTTTGATATTGATGGTTGCGTATATTTAGCAACAAGTACGAATAAAGATACGATTAGCGTTGAAGGTATTTCAATAAATAGAAACATTCTTTCTGCTGAATTATTTATAACTAAGAACGCACATTTATTCGCATAATGAAAGACCCGGCTTACAGCATAAGAAAAGCATATTACGATGCGTTAGTTAATGGAAATATCCAAATAAATGGGGCTGGTGTTAATATTTATGACAATATACCAAATGATGCAGAATATCCATATATACAAGTATCTAATGTTAGTTTAACTGATGAATCTACGAAATCTAATTTCAATACTAATGCAGTTGTAACTATACAAATATTTACAGGTACTGATGGCAATAGCTTTTATAAAAAAGATGCCGATGTTTTATCAAATGCTGTATTACAACTTGTGTTAAATAGGTCTGCGAGATTAGATGGTGGAACAGACTTTGAGATCGTAACAGCCATATTAGAAAATGCAACATATTTAGAAACTCAATACGATGGGTTTTACGAAGTAAGAAAAATAATTAGAATTAGAAACATAGTAGAACAATTATAATCATGGGATTAGTAAACGGAACTAACTTAGTGCTATACATTGATGACGCAGGAACAGATAGAGCCTTCGGTCATTCTCGTAGCTTTACATTAAACTTGGAGGCTTCTCCAATAGATGCGACAACAAGAGATTCAGCAGGATGGTCTGAGTTTATTATTGGACAACGTAGCTTTACAATAGATTTTGAAGGCTTGGTAGATTTTGAAGATATTATCAATATTGAATATCTAAATACTGCTATTGAAAACAGAACAAAATTCTTGGTAAAGTTTACAGATAACCTTGCAGGGCCTTTAGTATTTAATGGCTATTGCTATTTATCAAGCGTGAGTGTTGAAAGTCCAATGGAAGACGTTGTTAGCTACTCTGGAACTTTACAGGGAACTGAAATATTCGCAACAAGTATTGCATAATAAATATTAACAATTTAAAATAACAAAACAATGGGATTAATTAACGGAACAAATTTAACAATTAAAGTAGGTGGTGTGCCTTTATTAAAAGCTACCTCTGCAAGTTTAGAATTATCGGTAGATTTACCAGATGCAACTACAAAAGATTCGGCTGGATGGTCTGAGTTCTTTGCTGGTGTTCGCTCTTGGACTTTATCTTCTGATGGTCTTATCGATTACACAACTTCTGCAAGTGTAGAAACTGACGAATTAGTAGCAATGTTAATTGCTCGTACTGCTGTAACTGTAGAATTTTCTACTTCAACTTCAGGCGACATGAAACTTAGCGGCTCTGCATTCGTATCTTCTATCAGCCAAACTGCTGACATGGAATCACCTTCAGGTTTCAGCGTATCTTTCCAAGGTACAGGAGCTTTAACTCAAGGAACAGTAGCTTAATTAATCTTCTTCGGGCGATAGCCACATTTATTTAACGAAGAAAAATTATGACAGGTTACATTCAATTAGAATTAGGTGGTAAAAAGCGTGGTATCAAATTTGGTAATTACACATTGATAGAATACTCTAAGCTCAACGGTACTGGTGTTGCAGAGTTTAACGAATCGAATCCAATTAAGCTATGTGCTGATTTGGTTTATTGTGGACTTAAAAACAACTGCTTCATTAAAAAAGAGATAGAGGACTTTACACAAGATGATGTTTTAGCATGGGTAGATGATATGCCTATGACTCAGATTACGGATATTATAGAAACATTTGAACAATCTGTAAGAGTTTCACAAGGCATAGCTGATATTCAAGAAGCTATAAGTAAATCATCAAATCCAAATTCTGAAAAGCCAAAAAAATAGGCTGGGGGGAGGTTTTAGACTTTGCCATAGGAGATATAGGACTTCTCCCCTACCAATTCTATGATATGACATGGGCTGACTATAATAGGTTGGTTTATGGGCATATAAAGAGGGAAACAAAACAATGGGAGCATACTCGTACTATTATCGCTATGATGTATAATACGAATGTTACCAAGAAACACGACCAAAAGACCCCAGACAAAATTCTTCCTCTTTGGACAGACAACTTAGGTAAAGTAAAAAAACCGAAGTTAGACCCAATTACAAAAGAACAATTTGACGAGGTTGTTAAAAAGTTAGATAGCAATGGACAGTAATTTTCAGGTAAAGATAACCGCTGATTTAGGTGATTTAGAAAAATCGCTTAGTAGTGTAAAAACACTACTTGGAAATGTTGGCTCGACTGCACAAGCATCATCAAAAGCTATAACAGATTCAAGTAACAAGGCAACGACTTCAGTAGGGAATCTAAATAAAACATTTCAACAAACCAACGATTCGTCTGGTAGGGCAAGATTAGCTGCATTTGCATTTGGTCAAGTTATTCGCGATGCTGGTTTCTTCTCTCAATCATTCGGGTTGGGATTACTTGCTATATCAAATAACATTCCAATACTTATTGACCAATTAATATTGGTTTCAAATGTATCAAAAGGAGTTGGCGTTGCATTTTCATTGATGGGTTCATTTTTAACTGCTGCATTGACAGTTATTGCATATACAATGGGTACATCCAGCAAGGCAGCAAATGAATATGGCGACAGTATGAAATCTGCAACTGCAAATGCCCATACTCAAATAGCTACTTTAAATTCATTGGTTAGTGTTGCAAAAAATGAAGAACTTTCATATTCTGCAAGATTACAGGCAATAAACCAATTAAATAAAGAATACCCTCAGCTAAACAATTCTATTAACCTTCAAAATATAAATAGTAAAGAAGCTGAAATAGCCGTTAATTCACTTACTCAAGCGATAATAAATCAAGCAAAGGCACAGGCATTAGCTAAGTTAATAGGTGAGGAATATGGTAAACAGTTTGAGGCTAATGCGAAACCAGTAAAAGAACATGCAACACTGTTAGATAAAGCAACAGCAAGTGCTGGATTTGCAGTAGAAGTTTATAATAAATTTGGAAATGCTTTCAATGTAATAAAAAGTGCATTTTCTGGTGGTGATATAACAAAAGAATTTAAAAACTTTAACAATAGCCTACAAACAGCTGGATTAAAGAATTACAATGAAACGATAACAACCTCTAATACCAAAATAAATACATGGCAGCAATCATTAAATAAACTAAATGCCGACCTTGCTAAATCTGGTGATTTATATGAAGCGAATAGCAAAAAGGTAAAAACTATTGCTGATGTATATGCAGAACTTGGAATAGAGTTAGAGCAAATAGGAGCAAACGTAACAAATTCATTTACGAAAGACGCATCAGAAAGGGTAACTGCTTATCAAAAAGCAATAGATGAATTAATAAAAATAGGTCTTAAACCAGCCAGACAAGAAATAAAAGATTTACAACAACTTGTAGAACGATTTGATTTAGCTGCAACTCTTGGCCAAATGCCGAATATAGACCCACTTGCATCAATTAGAAAAAATCAAGAAGTTGGTGTACAAAAGATGATTGGGGATGCAAAATTACTTGCAACTGCATATAAAGATGTTGGAGTAAAATTAATACAAATAGATGCAGACGTTTCAAGTACATTTTCTCAAAAAAGCGAATCCAAGATAAATGCATATAAAGATGCTATAAACTTTTTAATAAAGAACGGATTTCAGCCTGGCCATATAGCTATAAAGCAATTTCAACAAGCCATGATGGACTTAGAGCAACCAGCTCAAAAAGTGAATGAATGGGGCTTGTATATAGTACAAACCGTTGGCGGAGATTTAGTAAATGCATTTAATACAATGCTAACTACTGGAACATTAAGTTTTAGTTCATTGGCACAGGCGCTTGGGAATATGATTAAAAAATTACTTGCTGCTGCTGTTGCTGCTATGTTATTAGTTACAATATTAGGAGCATTAGGTATAGGAAAAGGACTTGATTTTAAAAAGGTATTTGGTACGCTTAGTGGACTAAATCTTGGTGGAGGCGGAGAGCAAAAACCATTTGCAGCTGGTGGTGTTGTAGCTGGTCCAACAAACGCATTAATCGGTGAATATCCGGGAGCAAAATCAAACCCAGAAGTAGTAGCACCATTAGATAAATTACAGGGAATATTATCAAATTCAATGGGGGGAGGCTCTCAAGGCCCTGCTACATTACAAACAAGAATTAGTGGTAACGATTTAGTTATCCTAATGGAGAGAGCAAACAAAAACAGAAACGGATATTTCTAATGGCTTACGGAGCAAAATACATTCTTACATTTTCTGATATATATTCAAGTACGCCGGGCGATTATGTGGCTACTATATACAAAAAAGACTATACTGGAGATACTACTGATATTAATGGTAATACAACTCCATTAACAATAGAAACAGATAGGACTGGTAACGCTTCTTATAAACCTGTTGTAGCCTCTAAGTGTACATTAAATATACTAATGGGCGAAAGTGAATTACCAATTATTTGGGAACAAGCTCTTAACAATTGGGAAAACTATTCATCGCTTTGGAACTCAGGAGGTATAGACTTATTTGAATTTCTTACTGCTGATTCAGATACATTTAGACTTGAAATATCTAAACTTGGTGATGTAATTTGGTCTGGATACTATATACTAACTTCAGATGTTGCCTTAGATGAAATTGTACCATTAGAGATTTCTCTTCAGTTCTCGGATATGATTTTATTAAAATCTACCGAATACTATGAGTCAACTGACTTATCATTACAAGTTGGATTTGGTGCCGGGGAAAAAACAAATCTTTTTGATTTAGTTATCAACGGTCTTAAATTATCTGGCACAGCATCAGAGGTTAGAATTAATTTCCCTGAATATATTTGGTCTGAATACATTATAACTATATATCCAACACTGGAAACAGAAACGATATACCATAACCTTAAGAATACATATATATTAAAGAATGGATTGATGAAATCCTATGGGGATTATTTGTCTTATTTTGAAATTTTGACAAGTATATGCTCTCAATTTGGACTTGTATGCTATCAGAAAAATAATATAATGTATATCTGTGGCTATGACGATTTAGTTAATTTAGATACGAGAGTATTTAAGCGATATTTATTATCAGATGGTAGCTACATTGCTGATATAACAGAAACAGATACATATACAGGTGTAAATACAGCAGCATTTGGAAATATTGGTCAATCTCAATCTGCAAGATATTCCTTACCATATAAATTTTTAGATATTGCAAATTCAATATCAGTAGCAAACAATAATAATAATTGCCACTTCAAGGCAAGTGAATATAGAAAAGTTGCTGGTGTTGATGAAAGGGCTATGTCAGCATGGAATAATGTTGGCTTTAGTTTATCAAGTGTTGCAATTACTGGTGCATTAGGCTGGTATTCAAGTACAGCAACTGCTCCACTGCAAAGACATTGGGCTTCTGGAATAACAGCCGCTATCTATTCTCAGGATGACACTAAATATTTTCAAAGTTTTGGCAATGATGTTAAATATGGTGATACTGTAAACATTGCGTTTAAAACAAGTCTTGATGCAAGATTCACTGGGGCATTTCCACCACAAACAAAAGTAGCCGTAGTTTTAATAACAAAAGACCCAAATAATCCATCTGGTGAGCTTACATTCTACTTAAATGACAATTATGGTGGCACTGGTGGTCTATCATTTACAAATACTCTTACATATCTTACGAATTCTAATAATATAGATATTAGAAATTTAAAGATGAATACAGATGGTAAACTGTGTCTTAGATTTTTGCTTCCTTGGTCTGCTGGTTATCCGGGTGGTAGCACAGTTGAGGATAACTTAACACTTTGGATGGATTATGCAATTATCCAAACGTATAGAGGGTCTTCTAATGTAAATGAAATAACACCTGTTACGCATAGAACATATTATGAGAATGTAAAAAATAATAAAGACTCAATTGTGTTAAATACGGATTTATATTTATTTGATGGGTATCAATACTTTACTCAATTAGTTAATGGCACATATACGCCACCATTATTTAACCCATTATCATTAACAGCATCAATATCAAATAGATTAATGACTGAGTCATATGATTCACTAACATTAACTATTGATTTACCATCTGTTGTTGGCTCTACATTAGCTGGTATTAAAGATTATTCAAAGCAAATACATAAAAATACAGGGTTAATTAATTCAACAATAGACGGAGATTATAGAGTTACACAACAATTTAATGTTGGGGATAAATTTACTTATACAATGACTGGGCTTACAGAAAAAGTATTTGTGCTATTAGATTATAAAATAGATTTCAAACAATCTATAATGACTACAACATTATATTCAAGTGAATTTACAGATTCAACTGGACTTACATTGGCAACAAAAATTGTAACAAATTAACCATGACAGCTCACGAAAAAAACAGGTTGGAAGCAATGGCCGAAGAAATAGAAGATATAAAAGGCAATATCACCGAACTTAAGGAGATGATAAAAGACGTTCATACGCTATTAGCTGGTAATGCTTCATTCCCTGATCAACGTGGGCTTGTAGAAGATTATAATCAAACAAAAAATAAGGTAGATTCATTAGAAACTGATGTGAAGAAGTATAAGGCTTATTTCTACGCACTTGTTACGCTTGTAGGATTGGGAATATTGAACTTTATTAAAGATTTACTAAGCAAATGAAATTAAAACTTGTAAGGGAGTTATTTACTCCAACGGAAACTATGGGTTCTTTATTTATTGATGGCAAATTCTTTTGCTATACACTTGAAGATAAAGATAGAGGATTAAATAAAATGGACTCATTAGAGTCGATTAAAGCGAAGAAAATTAAAGGACAGACTTGCATACCATACGGTAAATATAAAGTGCAGGTAACGCCTTCTAATCGCTTTAAAAGAGATATGACAGCCATACTTAACGTACCGGGATTTGAAGGTATCAGAATGCATGGTGGAAATACCCATATAGATACTCAAGGTTGTCCATTGATCGCACGTCAAAGAAACTTAAATAAGGTTCATCCTATTATAAAAGGTATAACAAATTGGGTTTACGGAAGCGAGGATGCAAGATTAGTAAAATTATTGGGTAAAGGCGTACACGAAATAGAAATTGTAAAGAAATAACATGGCAAGGGCAAAAGTTGCAGATATTAAATTATTTAAAAAGAAGCCTAAGAGAAAAAGACCCGGTCGTCATTCTAAAAAAGGGGCATCTAAATTAAAACAATCTAAATTATATACTAAAAAATATAGAGGGCAAGGAAAGTAATGGAAAAGTTATTATATAAATTATTAGGCAAAAGTTGGAAGACAAGTCTTATTGGCTGGTCGCTAATTATTGGAGGCATCTTTACAGGCGTTACAGCGAAAGCTACTTGGACAGACGCAAGTGTTACTATTGGTATAGGAATTGGACTTTTACAAGCAAAAGATGCAGATAAGAAATAGTTTATTATTCTTGCTATTACTGCTTTCATCTTGTGGTATATTTAAAACAAGAACGGTAGTAAAGATAGATAGCGTATTCGTAGATAGAACGAAAGTTGTTACTGAGCGTATCGTAGATACTGTCGTTACCATCAAATCTGATACTGTAAAGTTTTCTTTTAGCAAACCTGAAAGAGATACAACATTATATTTATCAACAAAAAATGGGGGGAGCGTTCGTATTATTTACAAGAATGGTATATACTCAATAGCCTCAATAATAGCTGAAAAGGCCGTTCCAATCAAGA